>JGI24539J26755_10001009_pt1 | contig 13201 bp, 18 predicted proteins | sample NorSeaMetagenome_2_FD_26755 | JGI IMG/M metagenome (IMG submission 26755) | reverse complement strand
AACGTAACTCTTGGTTTCGTTGACCTTATGCGTGACCCAATCGTTGAGAAGGACCGTGACCGTGGAGTTTACTTCACTCAGAACTGGGGATCTCTCCCTGGAGTAATGCCAGTAGCTTCTGGTGGTATTCACGTATGGCACATGCCAGCTCTTGTAGAGATTTTCGGTGATGACGCTTGTTTACAATTCGGTGGTGGTACTCTTGGACACCCATGGGGTAACGCTCCAGGTGCATCTGCTAACCGTGTAGCTCTTGAGGCTTGTACTCAAGCTCGTAACGAAGGTCGTGACCTCGCTCGTGAGGGTGGAGATGTAATCCGTGCAGCTTGTAAGTGGTCTCCTGAGCTTGCAGCAGCATGTGAAGTATGGAAAGAGATTAAGTTCGAATTCGATACTGTAGATACTCTCTAATCTAATTAGTAACCTTTTGTATTAAATTTATTTTTTAATACAAAAAAGTTTGTGTGCCCTACCAACAATATTGTTGGTAGGGCATGTATCCTTATTGGATACACAAATTATAAATCACCAAGGAATAATAACATGATTGAAGCTCTTCTTTTTGGAATTGTTCTTGGAATGATCCCGGTTACTCTTTCTGGGCTTTTCGTAACAGCCTACCTTCAGTACCGTCGTGGAGATCAATTAAATCTTTAGATTTATTTATCCATACAGGCATTCCATGCGCCAAGTGAGGGGTGAGTCAAAGTCTTAGCACTCGCAAAAGACAGTTGGAACGCCCCATACCACTGGCCGGCAATCATAGAATTTTATTAAATTAACATAAGAAAAAGATACTCACACTAAAATTTATCTTTAATTTATTTTAAGGAAACATTGGAACCTACCAAAGGTAGGTCCCAAAAAATTGACTAAGNGATTAGAAGTTCATCTCTGAAAGTTGTACTTTCTCGAATTGCTTCTTCTTAAGTACAAGGAATACTTGTGCAATAAGTACAAAACCAAGGAAAATAATGAGTCCCTGAAGACGAGCTGGGTTCTGGAGTACAATTTCTGTTTCTCCTTGCCCAAATCCACCTACGTTAGGGTTATTTGTTAATGGCTGATCTGCTTGCACAGCTTGTCCTACTGATACAAGAATTTCAGGTCCTGCTGGAATTGCAGTAGTTACCTTAGCACCGTCAGTGTTAGTAATTACAATATCCGTTCCTTTTTCAGTTGGGTTGATTGCGCTNACTGTTCCTGCAGCTGCTGTATTATATACAGTATTGTTACTCTTTGTACCATCTGGATATACTTGTCCACGCCCACGGTTTCCACCAAGGTAGATTGGGTATGTAAGGTAGTTTACATCCTTAGATTTTGTTGGGTCTGGAGCAAGAATTGGGAAAGTCATTTCACTGTATTTCTTACCTGGAACAGGTCCAACAATAATAATGTTCTTCTTATCTTCACTGTACGGCTGGAAATAAAGCTTTCCAACTTTCTCTTGAAGTTCTNAAGAAATACGCTCAGGAGGTGCAATTTGGAATCCTTCTGGAAGAATAAGAACTGCTCCAACGTTTAATGGACCTTTCTTACCGTTACCAAGAACTTGCTTTACCTGCTGATCATATGGGATTTTCACTACAGCTTCAAATACTGTATCTGGAAGTACTGCAGATGGTACTTCAATATCCACTGGTTTTTGAGCAAGGTGACAGTTTGCACATACAATACGTCCAGTTGCTTCACGCGGGTTTTCATACCCGTTTTGTGCATACACTGGGTATGCGTTCGCTGAACTTGTAAATGTAAGTGCAAATGNTGCTAACACACCTGCAAAAAAGTTTTTGTTAGTCATAATGTACTCTTTGAGATATATTTTGAAATTTCCTTTTTACTGGGGCAGAAGGACTCGAACCTCCGAATAACGGAGCCAAAAACCGTCGCCTTACCACTTGGCTATGCCCCAAACTAGATATATTATGAGGGTCTAAGACAAAAAAGTCAACGTCTTAGAGTTCAAATTTTGGCTAAATAGTAGTTTATGAAGACCTATGAATGTGTAGAGATTTAAAAATTTATATTTTTAAACTTCTACACATAAATAAAGTTTTGTTTACCAACTTGCTTTGCGTACTCCAGGAAGTAAACATTGATGTGCCATTTCACGTAAAACATGACGTGAAAGACCAAAATCACGATAATACCCCTTTGGTCGACCTGTTTGAGCACAACGATTATGTAAACGTACAGGTGCACTATTACGAGGTAATGTTTGGAATTGACGGTGGATTGCTACTACTTCACGAATAGATCCAGCATTACGAATATCTTGTTTAAATTGTGCACGTTTCTGTGCATATTTCTCAACAAGACGTTGGCGTTTTGTTTCACGCGCAATCATCGATTTTTTTGCCATAATTAAAAATTATTGAAAGGTATAAAAGGCTTGTATAGCACAAGCACGCCTAAATGAGGCACGTGTGTTTTAACACATAGAATTCTTTAATGCTACTTTACCATATTTTCGCCTCTGCGTCATCTTTTTATGAAAATTGTCATACTTTGGAGTACCTAAAATAGATATATCCAAAATCTTAATATCATAAAATAAGTCTATTTTTTATTAACGTTTAGTATACATTTGGTGCTTTAAAGCACCAAATATATAGGGTTTATTTCATTATTGAATTAATGCAAAACATTTTTCAATATGAATTAAAGTTTATTTCCCAAGGAAAATTGCTTTATAAGCTGCAATCCCTTCTTTTAACATTTCTTCAGCCTCAGGAGACATAGCCTTTGAGTCAANAACGCTAGTACTGAATGCAGCCTTGTTAGTCTTCATGTACTCACGAAGTCCTTCAAGGAATGAACGTACTTGTCCAACCTCAAGATCATCAAGGTGTCCCTTAGTTCCTGTGTAAATTGTTACAACTTGCATATCAACAGTAAGTGGTGCTGATTGCGCTTGCTTAAGGAGCTCACGTAAACGCACTCCACGTGCAAGTTGGTTTTGAGTTGCTTGATCAAGGTCAGAAGCGAATTGTGAGAAAGCCTCAAGCTCAGCGAACTGTGCAAGTTCTAACTTAAGTGTTCCTGCAACTTGCTTCATTGCCTTAATTTGTGCAGCTGAACCTACACGTGATACTGAAATACCTACGTTAATTGCTGGACGGATACCAGAGTTAAAGAGGTCAGCAGAAAGGAATACCTGCCCATCTGTAATTGAAATTACGTTAGTTGGAATGTANGCAGATACATCTCCACCTTGTGTTTCAATAATTGGAAGAGCAGTCATACTTCCTTCACCTAAAGATTCATTAAGTTTCGCTGCACGCTCAAGAAGACGTGAGTGAAGGTAGAATACATCTCCAGGGTATGCTTCACGACCTGGAGGACGCTTAAGAAGAAGTGACATCTGACGGTAAGCTTGCGCTTGCTTAGAGAGATCATCATAAATAATAAGCGTTGCACGTCCAGAGTACATAAAGTACTCAGCAAGTGAAGCACCTGTGTATGGTGCAAGGTACTGAAGTGTAGCAGGAGAGTTTGCAGTCTCAGATACAATAATCGTGTAGTCCATTGCTCCAGCATTTGTTAATGTTGTTGCAATTTGAGCTACTGATGATGCCTTCTGACCAATTGCTACGTATACACAAATACAGTCACCACCTTTTTGGTTAATAATTGTATCAGTTGCTACTGCTGTTTTTCCTGTCTGACGGTCACCAATGATTAACTCACGCTGTCCACGACCAATTGGAATCATAGCATCAATAGATACAAGTCCAGTTTGAAGTGGCTCGTACACTGACTTACGTGCAATAATACCAGGTGCTGGTGATTCAATTAAACGTGAATCAGATGAAGCTACATCACCTTTACCATCAATTGGACGAGCTAATGCATCAACAATACGACCTAAGAATGCTTCTCCTACAGGTACTTGTGCAATTTTACCAGTTGCTTTTACTGCATCCCCTTCTTGGATAGCGAGTCCTTCACCCATAAGTACAGCACCAACGTTATCTGATTCAAGGTTTAATGCAATACCAATTGTACCATCCTTGAATTCAAGTAACTCACCAGCCATTACTTTCTCTAATCCGTAGATTCGAGCAATTCCATCTCCAACTTGAAGTACAGTTCCTACGTTTACAACTTGTGCGTCTTGTGAGTATTGCTCAATTTGTTGGCGAATAACGCTACTAATTTCATCTGGGCGAATTTTTACCATGTGATCCTCGGTTTCGATTCAATCTTTGGGATTAACTTTTCACAAATTGGTAAGCCAATTTGGTACAAATTGTACCATTTCTAATAGGCTAACCGCATAGAGAGGAAGACATTTGTGGGAATCCACTGTCTTCACGAGCATATAAATGTATAGACTCGTAGAAAATGCATAAAATAGATCTTTTTAAAGTGAACTATTCATAAGTGCAATTTTCGCATCAATGTATTTACGGTGAAGTTTCTCATCCATACGTGAACGGATACCTTCAATCGCTTTTTCAAAAGCTACACTGATAAGTTGTTGACGGAATGTCTTTACAACTTTTTCCTCTTCAAGACGAATTGTCTCTTCTTTGAGTTCATCAAAACGTTGGTGAAGTTCTTCATAACGCTTTGTTTCTTCAAGACGAAGGGCTTCCATTGTTTTCTGTCCTTCGCTCTGAATATCTTTAACTTTTTCAGCAGCAAGCGCAAGTTCAGATTTAGCAGCATCAAGTTCTAATTGAGCTTGCTTAAATCGATCATCCGCCGTACGGAGACTGCTAAGAATTTTCTCTCGTCGGTTATCTAAAATAGATGTTAATGTATCCTTTCCAAGTGAAAAAACAAGTGGAAGAACAACAGCGAGGTTGAGAATGTTAGTTTCAAGAAGATTCGTGTTGAATCCGAATCCTTCTGCAAGTGATACCATTCGTGTGAAACCTCCAGGTAATTGGGAATTTNTATTGTATAAAGGCTTTTAAAAACCTGTATACTAGATTAACCATTTGCTTTAAATAAAGAAAATAGTTAGTAATAAATACCCGCCCAAGTCATATTTATATATAAACTTGAGCGGGAAAAAATGTTTCTTTTGGAATTTCAATAAATGAAATTAAGAAACAAATGGGTTTGCGAACATTAATGCTAATGCAACTACAAGACCGTAAATTGTTAATGCTTCCATGAAAGCAAGTGATAAAAGAAGTGTTCCACGGATCTTTCCTTCAGCTTCAGGTTGACGTGCGATACCTTCTACAGCTTGACCAGCTGCAGTACCTTGACCAATACCAGGACCGATAGCTCCAAGTCCAATTGCTAAACCAGCTCCAATTACAGATGCAGCACAAATTAATGGGTTCATTGTATGTTTCCTTTTTTTAGTTGCTTATGCAATTGAATATTACTAAGTTTCGAGTAAATTTAAAAGCCTTTTTGCATTTAATTCATTTTATTTTTTCTATTTCTACTTATTTTTATAATAAAATAGTTTTTTTATCTTTGAATTTATAAACATTAACGTGGGCGAATAATATCAATTCGCCCAAAACGTCATCTTATTCTTATCTTCTATGGTGAAGAGTTAAGAATATGAATTGTATGAAGTATTTTTTTGAAGATTAGTGCCCTTCAAGTGCTTCACCAATATATGCTCCAGCAAGTGTAGCGAAAATAAGTGCTTGAATTGCACTTGTAAAAAGACCAAGGAAAATAAGAGGAATTGGAATCACAAGAGGGACTAATGAAACAAGTACCGCTACTACAAGCTCATCAGCAAGAATATTTCCAAAAAGACGGAAACTTAATGATAATGGCTTTGTGAAGTCCTCAAGAACNTTAATTGGAAGAAGAATAGGAGTTGGCTCCACATACTTACCAAAATATTCTAATCCTTTCTTCTTTAATCCAGCATAGAAATATGCTACAGATACTAAAAGAGCAAGTGCTACAGTTGTATTAATATCATTTGTTGGTGCCCCAAGCTCTCCATTTGGAAGTTCAAGTACTTTCCATGGAATAAGTGCACCTGACCAGTTTGAAACAAAGATAAAGAGGAAAAGTGTTCCAATAAATGGTGTCCACGTTTTGTAGTCTTCTCCAATCTGTGTTTTAGCAATGTCACGAATGTACTCTACAACGAACTCAGCTAAGTTTTGCCCACCTTCTGGAACAGGCTTTAAATCACTTGTTGTTACAAGTGCAAATGCAATTACAAGTCCAAGTACAATCCATGAGTTGATTAATACTTGCCCGTGCATTTGGAACCCACCAAGAGTCCAGTAAAAATGTTGACCGATTTCAACGGCAGAAATATCGTATAAGAGATTCATTACCTTTCTCCATGCTTTGATGTCTCACACCGATATAATACCTTATTTTTTTGAAATGCACATAAACATTCTATTTATTTCAATAAAAATACTAAAAGTATATAGGTTATCTTAAGTTTAGGACTTTTAATTATTTGTGGCTGAAGGGATTCGAACCCTCACGCAGTATTAGCTGCAGGAGATTTTAAGTCTCCAGTGTCTACCATTCCACCACAGCCACAGGATTCTTTTAAATTGGGCCGAACTGGATTTGAACCAGTGTAGGCAAGCCAGCGGATTTACAGTCCGCCCCCATTAACCACTCGGGCATCGACCCATTAATGCGAAACCCCACCGTTGATGGGACATGTCTTAGAGAGGACTCGAACCTCCACGCCGTAAAGCACAAACCCCTCAAGCTTGCGTGTCTACCATTCCACCACTAAGACATACTCATAGTGTACAGGAAACCCCTAAAGAGTTCAAGTCTTTCTTATACACAAATTTAAATGTTTATTTTTTTTCTGGCTGTACTTTTACATACAGCCAAAAGAATAAAAAGCCAACAATACAATTTAACGCTTTGAAAATTGTGGTGCTTTACGGGCTTTCTTTAATCCATACTTTTTACGCTCTTTCTTAAGAGAGTTACGTGTAAGGAAACCTTGTGCCTTTAATTCAGCACGGTAAGCANTGTCCATTAAACAAAGAGCACGAGCACATCCGAGACGAATAGCTTCTGCTTGTCCGGTTAACCCACCGCCAGTTGTTTGAATGAAAATATCACACTTTTCTTCTAATTGGAAAAGTTGTAATGGCTTAAGGATTGTTGGATATTTTCCTTGTAAGTAAACTTGTGCATCTACTTGATTAATTTGAATTGCCCCAGTTCCCGGGGAAGCAATTCGAACTTGAGCAGTTGCTCGTTTGCGTCGTCCAGTAGCCGACCAAATTTGTTGCATAGATAATCTCCATGGTTTATTGGAATGTATATACAATGGGAAGAATATAAAATTTATACATTTCGCCAGTGTAGATGCATTTAAAATGCAGAAAACATTAGTTTATAGCTCTTGAACTAATTCAATGCCATAAGTTTCTAATGCTTTAGCTACCTCCTCTGCAGATTTCTGCCCAAAATTACGGAGTGCAAGAAGACTTGAATAGGATTCACGTGACAAATCAGCTAATGTTAAAATTTGAGCACGTTTTAAACAATTGTATGCTCGTAACGAAAGTTCAAGTTGTTCAATTNNAATATTTTCAAAATATGCTTTTTGAACTGCTGCTGTATCAACCGGAGTTGATGCTTCAGCAATTTCAACAACTGGTCGTGGATCCTGAAGTGTTGCGCGTGTAATTTCTGTAAGAATTCTACCTGNGTGTTTAAATGCATTATGCGGGTGAATACTTCCATTTGTTGTGATTTCAAAATGAATATATTCACCATGTGGTTGAACCTCATGAACCGCAAAATTAACATTCTTTACTGGCATAAAGTTCCCATCAATGGGTTGGAATACACCNGATTTTACTTGTTCGATTTGAACAGACTCAATTTGAGGTGAAGGGTAGAACCCAGTTCCATATGATTGAGTTGGTTTTTTCCATACACGATATCCAGTGGACTGCTCAAGAATAAATGTCAGATTAAAAGGTGTATCTGGGTTCATTAATGTAGCAATTGGTTGTGTCGGGTCTACACATGTAATACCTTCCGGTAATTGTATGTCACCAGCACAAATTACACGTGGAGTATGAAATCCTGTATTTTCCTCAGTTTGTGGGCGAGGACTCACCGTGATTGTTCCTTGTGGAGCTAATACATCCGGAAATGTATTAAAAAAGACAATATCACGTAAGTTTAAAAAGATTTCAACAACAGATTCACGAATTCCTGGGAGTGTCATGAATTCTGTTCGTGTCTCATTGAGTTTTGCTGCTGTAATAGCAACACCAGGTAAATCATTTAACAAGAGCCTACGAAACGTATTCCCGAGTGTTACACCTTGTCCTGGTGCAAGTGGCCCAAGTACAAGTCGTGCATAATGATCACGCGGGTTATTTTCTCGAAATTCAACGCACTCCAATTTCGCGGAGGAATTTGGAACAATAAAATTCATAGTGGTTGTAGATATTCGTTGATACACACGAGCCTGGAGTATCAATATAAAATAGGTATTTTATAATTAATACAAAAAACTTCTTGATTAAATAATATCTTTAATCAAGTTGAAACGATCGTTATACACGACGTTTCTTTGGTGGGCGGCAACCATTGTGAGGTAATGGTGTTACATCACGAATTAAGGTAATACCTAACCCAAGTTGTTGAAGTGCACGGATAGCCATTTCGCGTCCTGCGCCTGGCCCTTTTACCATCACNTCAACATATTTTAAACCGTAGTCAAGTGACTTACGTGCTGCTTCTTCTGCTGCTGTTTGTGCAGCAAATGGTGTCCCTTTACGAGCACCACGGAATCCACAAGCACCAGAGGATGATGAAGCAATCACCATCCCAGAACGGTCACTAATTGTAACTAAAGTATTATTGAACGTGGCTAAAATATGTACAACGCCACGTTGTACCTTTCGACGGGCTTTTTTCTGTACACTTTTACGCTGTTTACTAGCCATAGTATAAATTTACCAATATAGAATAAAAAAGCTTAAACTGAGCCTGAATTTAGAAGATCTCATACAAACAGATATTTGGTGGATAAATCTGTAGGCAGACTCAATCGAAAATTCCAAAGAAAAGTATTATGCGGCTTTAGAAGCCCCAGGTCCTTTTTCTTTATTACGTAAACGATATGTAATACGCCCTTTTGTTAAATCGTATGGTGTGAGTTCCACAATAACACGATCTCCTAAAAGAATTTTAATGGAATTTCGACGAATTTTTCCCGAAATATGAGCAAGTACTTGGAATCCATTTTCAAGTTCAACTTGAAACATTGCATTAGGAAGGGATTCAATTACTGTACCTTCCATTTCAATAAGTTCGCGATCAGCCATATATTACCAAAGGTAACAAAGCACTTCACCACCAATACCTAAGGCACGTGCTTTTTTCTCAGTCATAATTCCTTGAGATGTTGAAATAATAGCAATTCCCATTCCATTTAAAACACGTGGAAGTTCTTTGTGGTTCACATATACACGAACCCCAGGTGTACTAATACGTTTAAATGTTTTTACTGAGCGCTTTAAAGTTACTTCAAACATTCCATTAGTTTCCGGTTCAATATTTGAAAGGAAACCTTCTTGGAATAATAATTGAGCAATGTTTCGCGTTACTCTTGTTGCACGTAAGGCAACTGAAGTTTTATTTGCAAGTTGTGCATTACGTAAACGTGTAAGCATATCTGCAATTGTGTCATTAATCATAACATTTCCTCAAATGAGTATTTCACACAAGTTTGCTCTTGTGTTATCAAATTACTTAGTTGCTTTTTCACGGAATGGCATTCCAAGCGCTTTTAAAAGAGCTTGTCCTTCCTGATCCGTTTGTGAACTTGTCACAATTGCAATATCCATTCCACGAATTTGGTCAATTGTATCGTAACTTAATTCAGGGAACATTAATTGTTCATCTAAACCAATGTTAAAATTACCATGACCATCGAACCCTTTAGGGTTAATCCCTTGGAAATCACGAATACGTGGAAGAGCAAGGTTTACAAGTCGATCAAAGAATGCATACATGCGCTCTCCACGTANTGTTACTGAAAGCCCAATTGGCATATCTTCACGGATTTGGAAACCAGCAATAGCTTTTTTAGAACGCTTCACAACAGGTGCTTGACCTGCTAATACAGTAAGCTCGCCCGATAATGATTCGAGAAGTTTAGCATTTTGTGAAGCATCTCCTACACCTCGATTAATAACAATTTTCTCAAGGCGTGGAATTTCGTGCGTGTTTTTATATTGGAATTGCTCCGTAAGTGTGTCACGCACCTTTGTTAAATACAAATTTTGAAGGCGTTGAATCATAAGAGATAAGAGATTTAAAGAACCTCAGGGGCAAGGGAAACAATTTTCATGAAATTACGCTCACGTAATTCACGTGCAATTGGTCCAAATACACGTGTTCCACGTGGATTCCCCTCTTTATTAATAATTACGGCAGCGTTTTCATCAAAACGAATGGACATACCATTCTCGCGTTGTACTGTGTGTGCAGTACGTACAACAACAGCACGAACAACGTCAGATCGTTTCACTGGCATATTTGGTAATGCTTCTTTTACAACAGCAATGATTACATCACCAATGTTTGCATATTGTCGATTTAATACGCGGATACACATAATCTTACGTGCACCACAGTTATCGGCAACCTCAAGATAAGTTTGTGGTTGAATCATGGGAATTAAACAGTCATTAAGGAGGAATAAGTAAACTTAATCAAAAAATTAAGCTTCGAATCCCTCGCGGATAATAAATTTTGTTTTTACAGGCATTTTATATGCTGCAATACGCATTGATGAACGAGCAATTGCTTCAGATACACCACGCATTTCGTATAAGATTTTCCCTGGTTTTACAACAGCTACCCAATAATCAGGTGCTCCTTTTCCAGCTCCCATACGTGTTTCTGCCGCACGTGCTGTAATAGATTTATCTGGGAATACACGAATCCAGAGTTTCCCACCACGTCGAGCATAACGACTCATNGCACGACGGCCAGCTTCGATTTGACGTGAAGTGATCCATCCAGGTTCAAGGGCTTGAAGAGCAAAATCTCCAAAGGAAATTTTGTTTCCACGCATTGCTTGACCTTTTAAACGCCCACGGTGAGGCTTACGATATTTCGTTCGTTTTGGACTTAGCATTTGTTATCTCCCTTACAAACCCAGACTTTAATACCTAAGATCCCATACACTGTAAGTGCACGAGCTGTGGCATAATCAATGTCTGCACTAATAGTGTGTAATGGTACACGCCCTTCGCGTGCCCATTCACTTCGTGCAATTTCAGCACCATTTAAACGACCAGCAATTTGTACTTTAATACCAACAGCACCAGCTTTCTGAGCACTACGAAGTGCTTGACGAATAGTTCGACGGAAAGGTGCACGCTTTTCTAACTGCATTGCAATATTTTCTGCAATACATACTGCATCCACTTCTGGTTGTACTGTTTTTGTTACGTATAAAGCCACACTACGGTGAGCTGGAAGTTTTGCCTTTAATGCTTCACGCACTTTTACTAAGGCTTCCCCTTTAGCACCTACAAGAGCACGAGGGCGGGCTGTGAAAAATTCGATCTCAATACGATCGACTTGGCGAGAAATATTAACACGTGAAATACTTGCATCAGTAAGATTTTTTGCAACATAATCACGGATAATAAGGTCTTCTTTAACCAAGTTGGCATAATCTTTTGGTTTTGCGAACCATTGCGAACGGTGTGTTTGTGTTACACCAATTCGGAATCCAAGAGGATGAACTTTTTGACCCATAGTATTTTTCTATTTCAAAATCAACACCACGCACATTAAGAACTTAACGGCGCGATTTTTTGTCAGTTTTTACATGACCACGGAATGTACGTGTAGGAGCAAATTCACCTAATTTGTGCCCAACCATTTGGTCAGTAACAAAAACTGGAATATGCTCAAGACCATTGTGCACAGCAATTGTGTGCCCAATCATAATTGGAGTAATAGTAGAACCACGTGACCAAGTCTGGATAACTGATTTTTCACCTTTTGCATGTAACGCTTCAATCTTTTTCATAAGTTTGTGCGCTACAAAAGGACCTTTTTTAAGAGAACGTGCCATAAGATATAAAAAAATTTATGAAACTTTTCGTCGGCGAAGGATAAGACTATCGCTGTACTTTTTGCGTGCACGTGTCTTACGACCAAGTGCAGGTTTTCCCCAAGGTGTCATTGGTTGCGAACGACCAACAGGGCATCGTCCTTCACCACCACCGTGTGGGTGATCTACCGGGTTCATTACACTTCCGCGTACAGTTGGACGTTTTCCAAGCCAACGTGAACGACCCGCTTTACCCATAGAAAGGTTCATCACCTCACTATTTCCAACTTGGCCAATAGTAGCCCAACATTGGTTATTTAAAAGACGGACCTCTCCAGATGGGAGACGTACTGTTACGAAATCACCTTCTTTTGCTACAAGTTGAGCAACACCGCCCGCAGAGCGAACGAGTTGTCCACCTTTTTTAGGNTTCACTTCAATATTATGAAGTTGTACTCCTAAAGGCATTGAAGCGAGTGGAAGTGAATTTCCAATAGAGTTTGGTGCTTCGGTACTTGCAATAATGTTGTCACCAACTTTTAAACCAGTTGGTTGAAGAATATAACGCTTTTCGCCATCCTCGTATTGAACAAGAGCAATACGAGCATTACGGTTTGGATCATATTCAATTGTGAGTACTTGAGCATTCATGTCGTATTTGTTACGACGGAAATCAATTTGACGATATAAGCGTTTGTGCCCACCACCACGGTGGCGGCACGTAATTACACCACGATTATTACGCCCTTTTGCACGATGAAAAGAGCGCGTTAAAGACTTTTCTGGGCGAGTCTTACTTAATTCTGTACAATCCGCTACGGAACGGTGACGTGTTCCCGGAGTATATGCTTTGTAAAAACGAAGAGCCATATTAATCAAAAATAGGTAATGAGTCGCCCGATTTTAAGCGAATGATGGCGCGCTTTGTTCGAGGGCGAACACCACCAAATGCTGATTTCTTTCGTGGGAGACGATGTGTGTTCACTGAAATAACCTGGACATTATAAAGATCTTCTACAAGAGCTTTAATGTCGGTCTTTTTAAGATGTACATCCACATCAAACGTATAGCGCTCTGACTCAAGAAGCGTTGTCGATTTTTGAGTTACAATCACGCGTTTAATGAAGTCAATCATAAGCGTTAGGTTCCATCAGGAAGCAATAAAATAAGCAAGTAAAA
>JGI24539J26755_10001005_pt1 | contig 13222 bp, 10 predicted proteins | sample NorSeaMetagenome_2_FD_26755 | JGI IMG/M metagenome (IMG submission 26755) | reverse complement strand
TTAGCTGATTATTGGCTTCTAAATAAAACAAGAAAAATATAGTTTTACAGTTGTTGCTCGCGTGGTTACCAGGTAAAAACAACTTCAGTTACGATATCTAACAACTAGAAACTAGTACGGTGTGAAAAACAGGGTATACTTTATTGATATAGTTCGTGCTTTTGCCATTTTAATGATGCTTCAAGGGCATTTTATAGATACACTGTTAGAGAGTTCTTATCGAAATCTAAATTCTGAAATTTATAAGGTATGGTCTTTTTTTAGAGGAATCACCGCACCTACTTTCTTTACCATCTCTGGGTTAATTTTTAGCTATCTACTTCTAAAATCAACAGAAAAAGGAAAAGAAAATACCAGACTTAAAAAAGGGATTATTAGAGGTCTGTACTTAATTGCTATTGGATATTTCATAAGAATTAGTTTTCCTAATTGGTTCTCCGGAATTATCAGTTCCTCATTCTATGCCGTTGATGTGCTGCATTGTATTGGATTAAGTTTAATAGTAACAGTCTGCATCTTTTTTGTGTGCAATAAAAAAACACTGCTATTTTCTATTATAATGCTACTGATGGGAATCTTTATCTTTGTACTAGAACCCTTGTATAGAAGTCTGGACATTGCAGATGTTCCGCTTTTCATACATAATTATATTTCGAAAAAAAATGGATCTGTATTTCGAATTATTCCCTGGTATGGGTTCACTTCATTTGGTAGTTTTATAGCAACTCTATTTTATTGGACCCTTCACAAAAAGCACTTTAAAATAATAACGATTTCCTCTTTTATATGCATTGGGTTCATCCTGATTTTATATTCTTCAGATCTTCTTTTAATGGGGTATAATATCACTAAAATTGAGGTATGGAAAGATGCTGCCAATTACAACTATCTCTTTTCAAAGTTGGGCTATGTACTCTTATATTTTGCTTTTTTTTATAGCTTAGAAAAGTATCTCAAACATCCTTTCATTTTAAGAATCGGAAAAAAAACCCTGTCCTTATATGTCATTCACTTTATCATTTTATATGGAAGCTTTTTCGGTATAGGATTTAAAAATATNGGTAAAATTTTAACGCCGATCCAAGCAGGTATTGGCGCATTTCTATTTGTNGTTCTTACTATTTTTATCAGTTTTAACTACCCTAAAGCAACGNTGTTTCTNAAAAAAAACATCAATAAANTCTATTAATACCCTATGGATGGTATGCATTTAAAAAAAAAGTGAAACTAAATGTTTCACTTTTTTTTTATGCTTGTCCTGTTGGACCAAAATTTATTGGAATTGGAGGTTGTTCATAATCTTTAATTTCTCCATGAGCTTTTTCAAACTTTCTAACATTATCTACTAACGCTTTTGTCAATCTTTTTGCATGCTGTGGAGTTAATATNATTCTAGACTTAACCTTAGCCTTTGGAACACCTGGCATGATATTGATAAAATCAACAATAAATTCTGACATTGAATGGTTAATGATAGCCAAGTTAGAGTAGGTCCCTTCAGCAATCTCTTGACCTAATTCAATGTTAATTTGTCCGTCTTTATTTTTATTTTCTTCCATAAGAGTCTATTTTAAAAAGAAAAGCCTCTAAAAATTTAGAGGCTTTTCATATGAATTAAAAACTTTGTTCTATTTCATCTTTAGGGCCAACAATAATGTTATCGTAAGCTCTCATACCTGTACCTGCTGGAATTCTCTTACCAACAATTACATTTTCNTTCAATCCTTCTAAAGTATCTACTTTACCACTTACAGCAGCCTCGTTTAATACTTTTGTAGTTTCCTGGAAGGAAGCTGCAGAAATAAACGATTTTGTTTGAAGTGATGCTCTTGTGATTCCCTGAAGAACTTGTTCTGCAGTTGCTGGTTTTGCNTCTCTTGCTTCCACTAAGTTTTGATCATTTCTTTTCAATAAAGAATTCTCATCTCTTAGTTGACGNGCAGAAATAATTTGACCTGCTTTTATATTTTCGGAATCTCCAGCATTTTCAACAACTTTCATTCCGTAAATAGCATCATTATTTTTGATAAAGTCAATTTTGTGAATTAATTGGTTTTCTAAAAATAATGTATCTCCAGAATCAATAATCTTAACTTTACGCATCATTTGACGTACAACAACTTCAAAATGTTTGTCNTTTATCTTTACACCTTGTAAACGATATACTTCTTGTATTTCATTTACCAAGTATTCTTGTACTGCAGANGGTCCTTTTATTCTTAAGATATCCGAAGGAGTGGTTGCTCCGTCTGATAAAGGCATCCCTGCTTTGATAAAGTCATTTTCTTGAACTAAAATCTGATTGGACAGTTTTACTAAATACTTACGAATGTCTCCAGTTTTAGATTCAACGATAATTTCTCTGTTACCACGTTTGATTTTTCCNAAAGAAACAACACCATCAATCTCTGAAACAACAGATGGATTAGAAGGGTTACGTGCCTCAAATAATTCTGTTACACGTGGTAATCCTCCTGTAATATCTCCTGCTTTCCCTGATTTTCTAGGTATCTTCACTAGNGTATGTCCAGAATCAACTTTATCTCCATCACTAACCATTAGGTGGGCACCTACTGGTAAACTATATGAACGTAATGCGTTACCATCTTTGTCTTCTATAATTAAAGATGCAATGATTTTCTTATTCTTAGAATCAATCATTACTTTCTCTTGGAAACCTGTTTGCTCATCAATTTCTACAGAGTAATTAATACCTTGTTGTAAATTGTCAAACTTCACTTTTCCTCCAAACTCAGAAACAATTACACCGTTAAATGGATCCCACTGAACGATTACATCTCCTTTTTTGATCGATTTTCTGTCTTTATCAAAAATTACAGAACCGTAAGGTATGATATTTGTACTTTGAGTAATTCCTGTTTTCTTGTCTTTAATTTTAATCTCTGCAGTTCTTGAAATTACAATATCAACTTCTTTACCTTCAGCGTCTTTTCCAACTACAGTTCGTAAATCATCAATAATAACTTTACCATCAAACTTAGCTATTAATTTATTTTCTTCAGAAATATTACCAGCAACCCCACCTACGTGGAATGTACGTAATGTTAACTGTGTTCCAGGTTCACCAATAGATTGTGCTGCAATTACACCAACTGCTTCTCCAATTTGTACTTTGTTAAGCGTTGATAAACTTTGACCATAACATTTTGCACAAATTCCTTTTGAAGACTCACAAGTTAAAGGAGATCTCACCTCTACTCTATCAATTCCAGAAATTTCAACGGCTTTTGCCAATTCTAAAGTAATCGGTTGATTTGCCTTTAAGATAATTTCATCTGTTAATGGATGATATACATCTTGTAAAGAAACACGTCCTTCAATTCTATCCGATAAAGATTCTACAATCTCATCATTTTTCTTCAATGGAGTAACTTCCAGTCCTCTTAAAGTACCACAATCTTCTTCGTTAATGATCACATCCTGAGAAACATCTACTAATCTACGAGTTAAGTAACCAGCATCTGCTGTTTTTAAGGCGGTATCGGCTAATCCTTTACGAGCACCGTGCGTAGAAATAAAGTATTCAAGAATTGACAATCCTTCCTTAAAGTTAGAAAGAATCGGGTTTTCAATAATTTCTCCACCTCCTGCNGTAGATTTTTTAGGTTTTGCCATTAATCCACGCATACCTGTTAACTGACGAATTTGTTCNTTAGAACCCCTTGCACCAGAATCAAGCATCATATAAACTGAATTAAAACCTTGCTGATCTTCTCGCAAGTTTTTCATTGACAATTCAGTTAATCTATTGTTGGTAGAACCCCAAACATCAATTACCTGATTGTAACGCTCTTTTTGCGTTAACATACCCATGTTGTAGTTCCCTACAATTAAATCCACCTCTTTATTGGCTTCATCAATCATAGATTGCTTTTGTTTAGGTATGATAATATCTCCTAATGAGAATGATAATCCACCTTGGAAGGCAAACTTATATCCCATGTTTTTTATTTGGTCTAAGAAATTTCCTGTTGTAGGAATATCTGTAGCTTTTAAAATACCACCAATAATTCCTCTCAAGTTTTTCTTAGTTAAAACTTCATTGATATAACCAGCAGCAGCAGGAACAACTTCGTTAAATAAAACTCTACCAACAGTCGTTGCTATAATTTTAGTTACTTGCTCACCGTTCTCATCGATATCTTGAGTTCGTACTTTAATACCGGCATTTAAAGCTACCTTTTCTTCATTAAAAGCTATGGTAACTTCTTCTGGTGAATAGAACGTCAATCCTTCTCCTTTGATCGGTAATTCTGGAGTTGAAATTCTTTCTTTAGTCATGTAGTATAAACCAAGAACCATATCCTGAGATGGTACAGTTACTGGTGCACCATTAGCAGGGTTTAAAATATTGTGAGAAGCTAACATTAATATTTGTGCTTCTAAAATAGCTTCTGGTCCTAATGGTAAATGAACTGCCATTTGATCCCCATCAAAATCGGCATTAAAGGCCGAACATGAAAGTGGATGCAACTGAATTGCTTTCCCTTCGATTAATTTAGGTTGAAAGGCTTGTATACCAAGTCTGTGTAATGTAGGAGCTCTGTTTAATAAAACAGGATGTCCTTTAATTACATTTTCTAAAATATCCCAAACAACGGGTTCTTTTCTATCTATTATTTTCTTTGCAGATTTTACTGTTTTTACAATTCCTCTTTCTATCAANTTACGGATAACGAAAGGCTTGTAAAGCTCAGCTGCCATATCCTTAGGAATACCACACTCTGAAAGTTTTAATTCTGGTCCAACAACAATTACAGAACGTGCAGAATAATCAACACGTTTTCCTAATAAATTCTGACGGAAACGTCCTTGTTTACCTTTTAATGAATCTGATAATGATTTTAAAGGNCTGTTAGATTCTGTTTTTACTGCTGATGATTTACGTGTGTTNTCAAATAATGAATCTACCGATTCTTGTAACATACGCTTTTCATTACGTAAAATAACTTCTGGAGCTTTGATCTCTACCAATCTTTTTAAACGATTGTTTCTGATGATAACTCTTCTGTATAAATCATTNAAATCTGACGTTGCAAAACGACCTCCATCTAAGGGAACTAAAGGACGTAATTCTGGTGGAATTACTGGAATGGCCTTCATGATCATCCATTCTGGATTGTTCTCTCTATTTTTTTGAGAATCTCTNAATGCTTCAACAACATTTAAACGCTTTAATGCTTCAGTTTTACGTTGTTTAGATGTTTCTGTATTTGCTTTGTGTCTTAATTCAAAAGACAACGCATCTAAATCGATACGAGCTAACAAATCAATTAAACACTCTGCTCCCATTTTAGCGATGAACTTATTTGGGTCAGTATCATCTAAATATTGATTTTCTTGAGGTAACTCATCTACAATATCTAGGTATTCTTCTTCAGTTAAGAAATCCATTTTTTGTAACGGCTCTCCTTCTATACCTTTTGCAATACCTGGCTGAATTACTACNTAACGCTCGTAATAAATAATCATATCTAACTTCTTAGATGGTAACCCTAAAAGGTATCCCATTTTGTTAGGTAATGATCTAAAGTACCATATATGAGCAACAGGTACCACTAAATTAATGTGACCAACTCTTTCTCTACGTACTTTCTTCTCGGTTACTTCTACACCACAGCGATCACATACAATACCCTTGTAGCGAATTCTTTTGTACTTTCCACAAGCACATTCATAATCCTTAACAGGACCAAAAATACGCTCACAAAACAAACCATCTCTTTCTGGTTTGTGTGTTCGGTAATTTATAGTTTCTGGTTTTAAAACTTCACCTTTAGAAATTTCTAAAATTGCTTCTGGTGATGATAAACCAATTGATATTTTATTAAACTTTTTTACAGTGTACTTCTCTTGTTTTCTTGCCATGTTGATGGATTCGAATTAAAATTGTAAAAATGGCCTCTATGAGACTTATAAATAATTGATTGTAGAAGTAGCCTCTAGACTACTTCTACAATCAACGTTGTTATTCTTCTAATCTAACGTCTAAACCTAAACCTTTCAGTTCATGCATTAATACATTAAATGANTCTGGTAAACCTGGTTCTGGCATNGTTTCACCTTTTACGATACTTTCGTAAGTTTTGGCTCTACCCATTACATCATCAGATTTTACAGTTAAGATCTCTCTTAAGATACTCGATGCACCATATGCTTCAAGNGCCCATACTTCCATCTCTCCAAAACGTTGTCCTCCAAATTGTGCTTTACCACCTAAAGGTTGTTGTGTGATTAATGAATANGGTCCTATAGAACGTGCATGCATTTTATCTTCAATCATGTGTCCAAGCTTAATCATATAGATGATCCCTACTGTTGCAGGTTGATCGAAACGTTTTCCAGTTCCTCCATCATATAAATAAGTATGTCCAAATCTTGGTACATCCGCATCATCGGTAATTTGATTAATTTGGTCTAAAGTTGCTCCATCGAAAATTGGTGTTGCATATTTAGTTCCTAATTTTTGACCTGCCCAACCAAGAACAGTTTCATAAATTTGACCGATGTTCATACGAGAGGGTACACCTAATGGATTTAGAACGATATCTACTGGAGTTCCGTCTTCTAAGAAAGGCATATCTTCTGCTCTTACAATACGAGCNACAATCCCTTTATTTCCGTGACGTCCTGCCATTTTATCACCAACTTTTAATTTACGTTTCTTAGCAACATAAACTTTCGCTAGTTTTAAAATTCCTGCTGGTAATTCATCTCCTACAGAAATTGTAAACTTTTGACGACGTAAAGAACCTTGTAAATCATTTACTTTGATTTTGTAGTTGTGAACAAGTTCTCCTACATAATCATTTAATTCTTTATCTGTTGTCCAAGAACCTGTTAAGTGAACGTAATCATCTACAGAGTTTAACATTTTAAGTGTGTATTTTTTACCTTTTGGTAAAACTTCCTCTCCTAAATCATTAAATACTCCTTGAGATGTTTTACCACTAATAAGTGTAAATAATTTTTCAATTAAAACATCTTTTAATCCCTCAAACTTGGTAACGAAAGAAGCTTCTAAAGAAATAATCGCATCTTTATCTCTTATTCTTTTGTTCTTGTCTTTGACAGCTCTTTTGAATAATTTTTTATCAATCACTACCCCTCTTAATGATGGAGAAGCTTTTAATGATGCATCTTTTACATCCCCTGCTTTATCACCAAAAATAGCACGTAATAATTTTTCTTCAGGTGTTGGATCAGATTCTCCTTTTGGTGTAATCTTACCGATTAGAATATCGCCAGGATTTACTTCTGCTCCAATNCGAATCATTCCATTTTCATCCAAATCTTTCGTAGCTTCTTCAGAAACGTTAGGAATGTCATTCGTTAACTCTTCAGTTCCTAATTTTGTATCTCTAACATCTAGAGAATACTCGTCAATGTGAATAGAAGTAAATATATCTTCACGAACTACCTTTTCAGAAATAACAATTGCATCCTCAAAGTTATACCCTTTCCAAGGCATAAAGGCTACTTTCATGTTTCTTCCTAATGCTAATTCACCCTTTTGAGTTGCATATCCTTCACAAAGAACTTGACCTTCTTTAACTCTGTCACCTTTTTCTATAATAGGCTTTAAATTAATGTTNGTTCCTTGATTTGTTTTTCTAAATTTAATTAAGTCATAAGATACTTCATCAGATTCAAAACTTACTAGTTTCTCTTCATCCGTTTTATCATACTTAATCGTAATTTTATTTGCATCTACATACGTAACAACCCCTTCGCCTTCAGCATTGATCAAAATTCGTGAATCTTTGGCAACTCTAAGTTCTAGACCTGTCCCAACAATTGGAGACTCTGGTCTTAACAATGGAACTGCTTGACGCATCATATTTGACCCCATCAAGGCACGGTTGGCATCATCATGCTCTAAGAAAGGAATTAAAGATGCAGAAATAGATGCAATTTGATTTGGAGCAACGTCCATATAATCAATTACGTCTGGGCTCACTACAGGAAAATCTCCTTCTTCACGAGCAATTACTCTATCTAATACAATAGATCCATCTTTATTTAACTCTAAATTAGATTGTGCAATTTTCTTACCTTCTTCTTCTTCTGCACTTAAATAGATTGGTTCGTCAGAAGCGACAACACCATTATCAACTTTTCTGTATGGTGTTTCGATAAATCCTAAATTATTCACTTTTGCAAAAACAGAAAGTGAAGAAATTAACCCAATGTTTGGTCCCTCAGGAGTTTCAATTGGACACAATCTACCATAATGTGTATAGTGAACATCACGCACCTCAAAACCAGCTCTCTCTCTTGACAATCCTCCAGGTCCAAGTGCAGACAATCTACGCTTGTGAGTAATCTCTGCTAATGGATTTGTTTGATCCATAAATTGAGATAGTTGGTTGGTTCCAAAAAAGGAGTTAATAACAGAAGATAATGTCTTCGCATTAATCAAATCAATTGGGGTAAAAACTTCGTTGTCACGAACATTCATTCGCTCACGAATAGTTCTAGCCATACGAGCTAAACCTACACCAAACTGACCTGCTAATTGCTCTCCAACAGTTCTTACACGTCTATTAGACAAGTGATCGATATCATCTACCTCTGCTTTCGAATTGATCAATTCTATTAGATATTTAATAATGGTTATAATATCTAATTTAGTTAATACTTTTTGATCTATAGGTTCGTTTAACTGAAGTTTTGTNTTCATTCTAAAACGACCAACTTCCCCTAAGTTATAACGTTGTTCAGAGAAGAATAACTTATCTATAATACCTCTTGCAGTCTCTTCATCTGGCGGTTCTGCATTACGTAATTGTCTATAAATATGCTCTACAGCTTCTTTTTCTGAATTGGTAGGATCCTTTTGTAAGGTATTGTGAATGATAGCATAATCTGCTGTATCGTTATCTTCTTTATGAAGTAAAACGGTTTTAGCACCTGCTTCAATTATTTCATCAATATGTTCTTTTTCTAAAATTGTATCACGATCGAAAATAATTTCATTTCTTTCGATAGAAACAACCTCTCCAGTATCTTCATCAACAAAATCTTCGTGCCATGTTTTTAAAACTCTAGCAGCCAATTTGCGACCTAATACTTTTTTNAGTCCGGCTTTAGAAACTTTAATTTCTTCTGCAAGATCAAAAATCTCTAAAATATCTTTATCTCTCTCAAAACCGATNGCTCTGAATAATGTTGTAACTGGTAATTTCTTCTTTCTATCAATGTAAGCGTACATTACTTGATTGATATCGGTAGCAAACTCGATCCANGATCCTTTGAAAGGAATTACTCTTGCTGAATACAGTTTAGTACCATTTGCATGGAAAGATTGNCCAAAAAAGACACCNGGTGATCTGTGTAATTGAGACACAACCACACGTTCTGCACCATTGATAACAAAGGTACCTGANTTAGTCATGTAAGGGATTGTACCAAGATATACATCCTGAACAATCGTTTCGAAATCTTCGTGTTCNGGATCTGTACAATACAATTTTAGACGTGCTTTTAAAGGCACACTGTGCGTTAGACCTCTTTCAATACATTCTTGTATAGAATATCTTGGAGGATCTACAAAGTAGTCTAAAAATTCTAATACAAATTGATTTCTTGTATCTGTAATTGGAAAGTTATCCATGAAGGTTTTGTACAAACCTTCTTCACCTCTTTCTTCTGCTTTTGTTTGAAGTTGGAAAAAATCTTGAAAAGATTTAACCTGAATATCCAAAAAATCTGGATATTCTTTAATCATTTGAGAAGTAGCGAAGTTGATTCTTTCAGTAGTGTTTTTCGTTGCCAAAAGAGAATATTTTTATGATTAAAATCTTAATTAAAATAAAGAACGAATATATACACAAAATGGTTTAGGACTAAAAACAACCGTTTTCAGTACCTAAACCTAAATTTGTTTTCCCGTCACGCCAAGCATGTTCGGGAGTATCTGCTTACTTAAGCTCTACTTCTGCTCCTGCTTCTTCTAAAGCTGCTTTAAGACCTTCAGCCTCATCTTTAGATACACCTTCTTTTACTGGTGCTGGTGCACTATCAACAACTCCTTTAGCTTCTTTTAAGCCTAAACCTGTTAATTCTTTAACTAATTTAACTACTGCAAGTTTAGAACCACCTGCTGCTGTTAAAATTACATCAAATTCAGTTTGCTCTNCTGCNGCTGAGTCTCCTCCTGCTGCTGGTCCTGCTACAGCAACTGCTGCTGCTGCTGGCTCGATACCNTATTCATCTTTTAAGATAGTAGCTAATTCATTAACTTCTTTTACTGTTAAGTTAACTAATTGTTCTGCGAAATCTTTTAAATCTGCCATTTTAATTGTTTTTAAAAATTTTATTTATTATAGTTTATTTGTGCGCGTACTTATTTTTCAGATAAGGTTTTAATAATACCTGAAAGTGTTTGACCACCTGATTGTAATGCTGAAATAACATTTTTAGCTGGTGACTGTAATAATCCAATGATTTCTCCAATAATTTCTTCTTTAGATTTAATATCTACTAAAGCATCTAATTGATCATCTCCTATGTAAACAGATTCTTCTGCAAAAGCACCTTTTAACAAAGGCTTGTCTTGAGTTTTCTTTCTGAATTCTTTGATTAATCTTGCTGGAGCATTTGCAGCTTCAGAAATCATCATCGATGTATTTCCTTTTAAAACTGAAGGTAAGTCTCCAAATTCTTTATCGGAAGCCTCCATTGCTTTTGCAAGTAACGTATTTTTAACAACTGATAACTGAACACCTGCTTTAAAACAAGCTCTACGTAAATTAGAGGTTGTTTCTGCATCTAATCCAGAAATATCTGCTAAATATAACGTGTTTGTGTCTGCTAATACTGTTGTTAAATCTTGTATTACTTGTGATTTCTCTTCTCTAGTCATAATTATAAGTTTTAACGTATTAAACAGTTTTCACCTCAACAGCGATACTAGGACTCATCGTACTAGACATAAAAACGCTTTTTACATACGTTCCTTTTGCAGTTGTTGGTTTCAATTTAATAATTGTTTGTATTAACTCGTTTGCATTTTCTTCAATTTTCTTAGCATCGAAAGACACTTTTCCAACTGCAGCATGAACAATACCGGTTTTATCAACTTTGAAATCGATTTTACCAGCTTTTACATCTTGAACAGCTTTTGCAACATCCATTGTTACGGTACCTGTTTTTGGGTTTGGCATTAAACCTCTAGGACCTAAAACTCTTCCTAAAGGACCTAATTTACCCATTACACTTGGCATCGTNATGATTACATCTACGTCTGTCCATCCTCCNTTAATCTTTTGAAGGTATTCATCTAACCCAACATAATCTGCACCTGCTGCGGTAGCATCTGCTTCTTTATCTGGAGTTACTAATGCTAATACTTTTACATCCTTTCCTGTTCCATGAGGTAATGTTACAACTCCACGAACCATTTGATTTGCNTTACGAGGATCAACTCCTAAACGTATTGCTAAATCTACTGATGCATCAAACTTTACATTAGTAATGTCTTTGACTAGCGCTGAAGCTGCTGCTAAATCATAAGACTTAGAGCTATCTAACTTTGCGTAAGCTTCTTTTTGCTTTTTTGTTAATTTTGCCATTTTACTACTTTTTATAAAGCTTATGCTGGTGCATTACCTTTTACTGTTAATCCCATAGAACGAGCTGTACCTGCAATCATACGCATTGCTGAAGAAATTTCAAAGGCATTTAAATCTACCATTTTATCTTCTGCAATCACTTTAATTTGATCCCAAGTAACTGATGCTACTTTCTTTCTGTTTGGTTCTCCAGAACCCTTTTTAATTTTGGCCGCTTCTAGTAACTGAACTGCTGCAGGAGGAGTTTTTACAAGAAAATCAAATGATTTATCTTTGAAAACAGTAATAACAACAGGTAAAACTTTACCTTGTTTGTCTTGCGTTCTTGCATTAAACTGTTTACAGAACTCCATAATGTTAACACCAGCAGCTCCTAAAGCGGGTCCAACCGGCGGCGATGGATTCGCTGCGCCTCCCCTTACTTGTAACTTAACTACTTTACTAACTTCTTTTGCCATTTTAAAAATGTTTAGTGATTTGTTTTAATTTGGAAGCTAAAAACAAATCGATCAATATATATTTGTGTAACAATTATATCTTTTCTACTTGCATATAACTTAATTCTAACGGTGTTTTTCTTCCAAAGATTTTAACCATTACCTCAAGTTTACGCTTTTCTTCATTTACTTTTTCTATTGTTCCGTCAAATCCATTAAATGGACCGTCAACTACTTTTACAGTTTCCCCGACGTTAAAAGGAATTGCAATATTTTCATCCTGAACTGAAAGTTCATCAACTTTACCTAACATTCTGTTTACTTCTGATTTTCTCATAGGAACTGGAGCTCCACCTTTCGTCTCTCCTAAAAANCCTATTACACCAGTAATTCCTTTAATTACGTGAGGAACTTCACCTGAAAGATTCGCCTCAACCATAATGTATCCAGGAAAATAAACTTTTTCTCTGTGAACTTTTTTTCCGTCTCTAATCTGAATGACCTTTTCTGTTGGTACAATTACTTGACTAACATAATCAGATAATCCTACTCTAGAAATTTCACTTTCTATATAAGATTTAACTTTATTTTCTTGTCCTCCAATGGCTCTTACAACGTACCATTTCATTACTGAATCAGTTGCCATAATTAATTAGATTTAAACATTCCAAAAAAGGAATCCAATAAAGATTGAAAAACATAATCTATACCAGCAACTGCCAATGCGAATAAAATTGTAAAAACAGCTACAGTTACCGTTGTTTTTTGAGCATCTTCTTTAGATATCCACGTCATGTGGTTATTTAATTCGTCAAAAGAATCTCTGATATATTGTATAAAGTTCATATTACTTTTATGTTTTTATTGCACGGATTGAGGGACTCGAACCCCCGACACCTGGTTTTGGAGACCAGTGCTCTACCAACTGAGCTAAACCCGTTTCTTATTCATTGATAAAGGCATCACGCTTACAGCGTGACACCCTTAGTGTTTTATTGACTAATAAACTAAAAAAATTTAGTCCATTAACTCAGTTACCTGACCTGCACCTACAGTTCTACCACCTTCACGGATCGCAAAACGTAAACCAACATTTAATGCTATTGGTTGGATTAAATCAACAGTAATTGTTAAGTTGTCTCCTGGCATTACCATTTCAACTCCTGAAGGTAAATTAATTGTACCTGT
>JGI24539J26755_10000993_pt1 | contig 13271 bp, 11 predicted proteins | sample NorSeaMetagenome_2_FD_26755 | JGI IMG/M metagenome (IMG submission 26755) | reverse complement strand
AGTTTTTCTACGACTTCTGGCTCAGCTAAAGTAGATATGTCACCCAATGAATTATAATCATTCTCAGCAACTTTTCTCAATATTCGTCTCATTATTTTACCTGACCTTGTTTTAGGTAAACCAGGTGCCCACTGGATATAATCAGGACTAGCAATTGGTCCTATCTGCTGGCGCACCCATCCTCTTAAAGCAATCCGCAGTTCTTCAGTGTATTCTGCATTCGCATTGAGAGTCACATAGCAATAAATTCCTTGGCCTTTAACTTCATGTGGATATCCAACAACTGCAGCTTCAGCTACATCTTTGTGTGCAACCAACGCACTCTCAATTTCTGCAGTTCCCATTCGGTGACCAGATACATTCAAGACATCATCCACTCGCCCAGTTATCCAATAGTAACCATCTTCATCACGTTTACAGCCATCTTCAGTGAAGTAGTAACCTTTATATGCCTCAAAGTAAGTTTTTACAAAGCGATCGTGGTCACCATAAACTGTTCTCATTTGGGATGGCCAGCTTTCCTTAATTGCAAGAACACCTTCGCATGCTCCATCAATTTCTTGGCCTGTTTGTGGATCTAAAATTACGGGCTGCACCCCAAAAAATGGGTTCGTAGCAGATCCGGGCTTTGTAGCAGTAGCGCCAGGAAGTGGTGTCATCATATGTCCACCAGTTTCTGTCTGCCACCATGTGTCGACAATAGGAACATTACCCCCACCCACAACCTCATTGTACCAATTCCAGGCTTCAGGGTTTATTGGCTCACCAACAGTTCCAAGCACACGTAAATCAGATAAGTTATGCTTTGTTACTAAATCATCTCCCAAACCCATTAAAGCTCGAATTGCGGTTGGTGCAGTATAGAACTGGTTTACTTTGTGTTTCTCACAAACAGCCCAAAAACGTGATGCATCTGGGTATGTCGGGGTACCTTCGAACATCAAAGTTGTCGCACCATTAGCCAATGGCCCATATACAATATAAGAGTGCCCCGTTATCCAGCCTACATCTGCTGTACACCAGTATGTGTCCCCTTCTTGGTAATCAAAAGTNTATTGATGNGTCATGGAAGCATATACTAAATATCCAGCAGAGGAATGTACTACACCCTTAGGTTTTCCAGTAGAGCCAGAAGTATATAGAATAAAAAGAGGATCTTCAGCATTCATTTTTTCTACAGGGCAATCATTTGATGCCACAGCAATTAACTCATCATAATCATAATCACGGTTTTCTACAAAAGGAGTACTGTTTCCAGTTCTAGCAACAACTAAAGTTTTAACATCACCACATATCTCTAAAGCCGCATCAACATTTTTTTTGAGTGGTATATTTTTACCTCCACGCGGGCCTTCATCTGCTGTTACAACCAAAGAAGCTTTACAATCAGAGATTCTAGAAGCTAAAGCATCTGGTGAAAAACCACCAAAAACTATAGAATGAATTGCACCAATTCTAGCACATGCCAACATAGCATATGCAGCCTCAGGTATCATTGGCATATACAGGATAACTCTATCACCTTTTCCTACACCCAATGACTTATATACGTTTGCCAATCGAGAAACATAGTCGTGCAATTTATTATATGTAATATGTTTATCTATATTTGGGTCATCAGATTCCCAAATTATTGCAGTCTGATTGCCACGTTTAGGGAGATGTCGATCAACACAATTTTCGCACACATTTAGCTCACCGTCTTCATACCATTTGATTGATATATTTGGATATTCGAACGAAGTATTTTTTACTTTCGTAAAAGGAGTTATCCAATCAATTCGCTTTCCATGTTCAGCCCAAAATATATCTGGATTAGAAACAGACGCAGCATACATCCTGTCATACTTTTCTTTATTTGCGTGAGCTTTTTCTGAAAACTCGGAGGATGGTGGAAATATTTTATCGCTCATACTCTTCCCTTTTAAAGTTAAAAACTTTTCCTATTCAGTGAATTTTTTTATATGTTACATCAGTTCTCTAAATTGCCAAATAATCATGGCGAAGTTTCTCATTTTCCAAGACCTCTTTTGCAGTACCAGAAAACACAACTCCACCAGTATCAAGAATGACTGCACGATCTGCCAGTTTTAATGCTGCAACAGCATTTTGTTCTACAATTATAGTTGTGATGCCTTGCTCACGAATAAGCCTTAAAGTTTTTTCAATTTCCTGAACAATTACAGGTGCCAGACCTTCATATGGTTCGTCTAAAAGTAACAATTTAATATCACGTGCAAGTGCTCGCCCAATCGCAAGCATTTGTTGCTCTCCCCCAGACAACGTTGTTCCTTCTTGTTTTCTACGTTCACCTAAACGCGGAAATAATTCATAAATTCTTTCTAATGACCAGCCGATAGGTTTTTCAATTTGAGCTAATTGTAAATTTTCTTCAACAGTNAAACCTTGGATAACTCTTCGGTCTTCTGGAACTAACGCGATACCAGCTTGTGCAGCTTCCCAAGCTTTCATATTATGTAAAGGTTGATGGTCCAGCCATATCTCACCTTTATGAATNGCAGGATCATCTAAACGGGCTATCGCCCGCAGAGTTGAAGTCTTACCTGCCCCATTTCGACCCAAAAGAGCTAAAATTTCTCCTTCATGCACATTTAAAGAAATCCCTTGAACAATATAACTTTCCCCATAGTAAGCATGAATATCATGTGCTGAGAAATATATTGGCCGCGATGGCTCTGAATTATCTGGCGTGTTAATCATCTCTCATATTGCCTTCTACTTGAGCTTCACCAAGGTATGCTTCTTTTACCTTTGGGTGGCCTTTTATATTTTCAGGAATGTCCTCAACAATTACGGTACCTTGTGCAAGTACGGATATTTTTTGAGCTAATGAAAAAACCACACCCATATCATGCTCGATTATAGCCATGGTAATTTTTAACTTTTTTTGAATACTTTTCAATAATTCAATAGTGCTCTCAGTATCTGCTCGTGCCATNCCAGCAGTAGGCTCATCCAATAACAATAATTTTGGATTTTGCGAGAGGCACATTGCCATTTCTAAGCGCCGCTTGTCGCCACGTGACATTGAAGAGGCTAACATGTCTTTTTTATTTATAAGATCTACATCTACCAGCATTTTTTCTGCTTTTTCTGCCATATCTTTATTATCAGAAACTCTGCTAAGAGCATTTAAAGTGAATGACCCATCTCTTTTTGCAAAGCACGGTATTAATGTATTTTCCCAGACTGAAAGTTCTGAGAATATTTCAGGTGTTTGGAAAACACGACTAACACCAAGTTGATTTATTTCATGAGGTTTTATTCCAAGTAAGGATTGCCCATCAAACATTACTGTACCTGTGTCAGGCATTAGCTTTCCAACAAAGCAGTTTAAAAGAGTTGATTTTCCAGCACCATTAGGACCAATTATTGCATGGATTTTGCCTTCTTCAATATCTAAGTTAACATTGTGTAAAGCTTTTAAACCACCAAAACTTTTATTTACATTTTGGACTTCAAGAATTCCCATTTGGCGCTCCTATTCTGCAGCTGTAGTAGTGGATTTTGACTCAGAGTCATCGCCACCTTTACGGCGTTTCCACCAATTGCCAATTCGTGACATTCCTTCCATTAATCCACCTGGTAGAAAAATCACAATTAACATAAACATTATACCCAATGTTAAATGCCATCCTTTACCAGTAAATAAATGTAGCACCCATACTATAATATTTTCCAATCCATCAGGCATCCATGAGAACCATCCATGAAGGACAGTATCATTAATTTTTGAAAAAATATTCTCAAAGTATTTTATAAACCCGGCTCCCATAACAGGGCCTAAAAGAGTTCCCGTTCCACCAAGTATTGTCATTAATACTATTTCACCAGAAGCAGTCCATTGCATGCGCTCTGCTCCAGCTAAAGGATCCATAGATGCCATTAAGCCCCCAGCTAAACCTGCGTACATACCCGAAATCACAAATGCAGCTAAAGTATATGGTCTAGTATTTATTCCAGTATATTTAAGACGGTTTTGGTTAGTTTTAACAGCTCGCAACATCATACCGAAAGGCGAACGAAAAATACGTATTGATAAATAAAATGCTAATAGTAAAAATATAGCACATATGTAATATCCAATATTAAATTGAAAATCCCACGCACCAACTTGCATTGCCCAAGTGTCCCTCATCTCTAAACCAAACAATGTTGTTACAGGTAAATTCCCAGAAACATTTTCTGCAGCCAGAATGCGAGGATCATTTAAAGTAATTTGTAACCCTGTTTCACCATTCGTTAATGGTGTCAGTACAGAATAAGCTAAAGCAAAACTCATCTGTGCAAAGGCTAGTGTTAAAATTGAAAAATAAATACCAGATCTACGTAGAGATATAAAACCAATAAGTAGTGAGAAAAGACCCGCAACAATAACTGATAGAATTAATGCAGGAATAATATTCATTGATAATAATTTAAACATCCAAACTGCTGAATAAGATCCAACACCCAAGAATGCTGCATGTCCAAATGAAAGGTAGCCTGTCAATCCAAATAATATGTTAAAACCAATTGCTAAAATTCCATATATAGCAAAACGCTGCATCAAATCAGGATAGCCTGCATTAAATTGCGCTAATCCTGAATCTGTTGGAAACGGATTTAGTATAAAAGGTGCTAATAATGCTATTATTGCAACGAAAAATAAAGTTTTCATATCTGCTTTTGAAATAGTATTCATTTTATTCCTCCATCACGCCAGCTTTACCCATCAGGCCACGTGGTCTGGTAAGCAATACAATAATGGCGACTAGGTAAATTATAATCTGGTCAATAGACGGAAGATATAGCATTTCAAAGAAACCTTTTACTTCATTCATTGAAGCAAAACTTTCAAGAATACCCAAAAGGAACCCAGCGGAGACAGCTCCAGGAAGAGAACCCATTCCACCGACAACAACGACAACAAAAGATAAAACTAGAAAGTCCATTCCCATGTGATAATTTGGGGAATTAATGGGGGTGTACATTACCCCTGCTAANCCAGCGACCGCAGCAGCAATTCCAAACATTATAGTAAAGCGACGATCGATATTGATACCCAGAAGCCCAACTGTTTCACGATCAGCCATGCCAGCTCTAACGACCATCCCAAATGTCGTAAATCTTAAAAAAGCAAACACAGAACTTATGATTAGAGCAGAAAATGCAAAATAAATTAACCGCCAGTATGGATAACTTGCATCGAGACCAATTAATGCTCCTACATTAAATGATCCTACGAACTGATCTGGTGCAGGAGTGGGAATGGGATTTGCTCCAAAATTTGCCTTAACAAGCTCTTGAATTACAATAGCCAATCCAAAGGTTACTAATATCTGGTCAGCATGGGGGCGTTTATAAAAGTGCTTTATTAAACCTCTTTCCATAACGTACCCAATTAATAACATTACAGGTATTGCGATTATAATCGCTAATGGAACATTCCAATCTATGATTGCATTGCCTATTTTTGGCCCAAACCATTCTATAACGTATGGGGTTTTGACTTTAAGAGGATTTCCTAAAAAATCTACTTGAGATGGATCAATTGTAATTTTTGATACAGCTACTAATTTTTGCAATGAAACTGCACAAAAAGCTCCTAACATAAATAGCGCACCGTGGGCAAAATTAACCACTCCTAATGTACCAAAAATTAAAGTTAGACCTAAAGCAATCAGTGCATATGCGCTGCCTTTATCAAGTCCATTTAGTATTTGTAAAAGAATTGCATCCATGTTTCGTCCAAACTTTATTAACTTAGCTAGTTTAACTTAACTTTTGAAATAGGCCACAGTGAAAACACTGTGGCCTAATATCTAATTATATAAATTATTTTATGCGCCTGGGTTACATTTTCCTAAAGCACCACCCGCAAACATTGGGTGATCAACAGCATATTCAACTTGGCTACGAGGCGTGATTTCCACAACTTCTAGTACATCGAATTCTGATGTTGGGTTTTCTTTACCCTTAACAACTAGCACATCTTTGAAACATTGGTGATCTTCCGCGCGATTACTCAGTTGGACCATTACCCATACCATCAAATTTAAAGCCTTCTAAAGCTTCAGAAACACCACAAGGGTTAAATGTGCCAGAACGTTCACACGCATCTGCATACAATAACGTTTGAACATATGTTGTATGCGCAGCCTGTGATGGTGGGAAGCCATATTTAGTACCAAATGATTTTACAAATGCTTTTGAACCTTCATCTGAAAGTGACCAATGCCAGTTTGTAGAGCCAAATATGCCTTTAACATTTTCACCGGCACCACGAGCCATAAGGCGTGAATACAATGGAACAACAATTTCAAAATTCTTTCCATTAACCATTTTATCACGTAGTCCAAATTGAACTGCTGATGTTAATGAATTGATCATGTTTCCACCGTAGTGGTTAAGCACTAGAACATCAGCACCAGAATTTAATACTGGAGCAACATAAGATGAGAAATCTGTAGTAGCTAATGGCGTAAGTACATTGTTTACTGTGTTCCAACCTTTTGCTTCTGTTGCAGCTTGAATAGATTCTTGCTGTGTCCATCCCCATGTATAGTCTGCGGTTAAATGATAAGCATTACGATCTTTACCATAACGTGCTTCTAGAACAGGTGCTAAAGCAGCTCCTGACATGTACCCGTTAAAGAAATGGCGGAAACCATTAGCTTTCTTATCTTTACCAGTTGTATCATTTGAGTGCGTCAAACCAGCCATAAATATGACACCAGCTTCTTGACATAAACCTTGAACAGCAATTGCAACACCTGAAGAAGAACCACCAGTAATCATTACAGCGCCATCTTTTTCTATCATTGATTTTGCTGAAGCTCTAGCGGCATCAGACTTTGTTTGGGTATCACCAGTTACATATTCAACTTTTTTACCTAGAATACCATTCCCAGTAAGAGATTTAGATGAGAAGGTATTCATCATACCGCCATCACCGCCACCATTTAAGTGCTCTACAGCTAACTTGTATGCACGCAACTCATCCGCACCCTCATCCGCATATGGACCAGATTGTGGAACATTAAAGCCCAGTGTAACTGAACCGCCTGTGGGTGCATTTGTATATGCAGCCAATGGACTTGTAATAAAAGTAGGCATTGCCAAACCAGCACCAACTGTTGCACTGGTTTTTATTAGCCCACGTCTTGTAAACTTAGACATAGATTTCCTCCCTGTTTCTGCACGGAAATTACCTCCTCGTAATTCTCGCCAGTGTCATTTAGACAATTAACTTTTATCTTAAAATGTAATTTTTTCAACAACTCATTGTTTATAAACGATTATTATGTAAATCTTTTTTATTTTTCATATAGTATATTGTAAACTAATTTACAATATACTATATAAAACGTTAAAAATTAAGGTCTTAGAAAATGGTGGGTGCTCTTTTAGGAACTCGTATTAGGGAAAATAGGAAAGCTTTACGTCTTAGCCAAAAAGATTTAGCTCATGCTGCTGGCATTTCTGCATCGTATTTGAATCTAATAGAACATAATCGACGAAGAATCGCAGGCAAAACTTTAAACACAATCGCTAGAGCCTTAAAAGTCGAACCATCAGAGTTATCTGATGGAATGAATCAAGACCTCATAGATCGCGTAAAAACAGCAGCTTTGCGTAATAAAAAAATTAAAACTGAAGATGATAGAATAGAAGAGTTTTCCGCCCGATTTCCTGGCTTTGCTAGACTAATAGCAAGACAAAGTGATCAAATAAATATTAGAGATGAAGAGTTTGCTGTGCTTTCAGATCAATTAAAAAATGATCCCTATTTTGCAGAAGCGATGCATCTTTTATTATCTAATATTACAACAATAAGATCTACAGCTGATATATTAGCTTCCTAATCCTAAAATGTCCAAAAAAATCGCTAAAAATTTTATTGATAACTTAGCAAAAGAATCTTTAAAGTTATCAAAAACAGCAGAAGATATTTTTGATTATTTTGAACCCACATCAGAACAACAAGTAACTTCCTTCGACATATCTCCATTCGAAGCTTTATTAGAAAAAAATAAATATTACATTGATGATTTAGAAAATGGTAAAAAAAATGTTGATCAAGTTTTATCATCATTAACTTTATCTCCAGATGAAATAATTAAAACTAAGAGTTCATTAAATTCCTATATGAAAATGGCTCAAAATCTTCCAATTAAATTATTCTTAGATACAGCTTTTGAATATAAATATGATGCAATTTCATTAGCCAATCACTTTAATACTGATATACTCTCGATATGCTTTAGATTGGCTCATTTACCTATCGGTAAAGATATACCTCAATTTGGATTGATACAATGTGATGCATCAGGAATGGTTTTGTATCGTAAACAACTAAATTCATTTAGTTTACCTCGATATGGGGGTGCATGCCCATTATGGCCAGTTTATAGAAGCTTATCACAACCGCTTCAGCCCATTCGAGCAATGCTAGATATGCCAATGGGTGATCGCTTTCATACCATCAGCTTTGCTTATCCAACCGAGGCAGCTCGAGTGGGTATGCCTGCTCTAACAGAAGCCATAATGCTTTTTACAACTGATTATAATATGCTACCAAAGATAGCATATGATCAAACACCTCAACTAGATGTTGGCCATCAATGTACTGTATGTTCAAGATTAGATTGCAACTCTCGTAGGGCTTCATACCTGTTAAGTTAAAAATAAATTGCACCATTATTGATTTAGGTTAGGATAGTGTTTCACATCCTTTGGGGAGAAAGACGTGAAAAAAACGATAACAATCATTGAAGACGAACCATTTATCATAGAAGCACTGTCTTTTATTTTAGAAAAAGAAGGCTTTATAGTAAAATCAATTTCAGACGGCGCTAAAGCAATAGAATTTGTAAAAGACACCAATCCAGACCTTGTAATACTAGATATTATGCTTCCAAACGTAAGTGGTATGAAAATTCTTGAAGACATTCGGTCAACAAAATTAATAGCTGAATTACCTGTTTTAATGTTAACTGCCAAAGGACAAAAAAAAGATCGAAGAGCCGCTGAAGACGCTGGTGTAAATGAGTTTATGACAAAACCATTTGATAATGCTGAATTGATACAACAAATAAAACACATGTTAAAATTATGAATAAAAGTTCAAGTGCAGAACGTGATGTTAAAAGACGAAAGTTGCGTAAAATTACTGAACTTTCCCTCGGCATTCCAATTTTAGCTATTTGTTTACTTGTTTCTCCTTTATTAAATGGCTTCACTGGAAATTTAGAAAAGGTTAATTTCACATCTGTAATTTTTTATATATTTGGTGCGTGGGGAATATTTATAATATTAGCATTTATAATGGCAAAATTGCTTAAAAATGATCTGGATACTGATTAATGTTAAGCTCAAATGTAATTGTAATAATATGTTTGATATACGTTGGTTTTCTTTTCGCAGTTGCTGGTCTTGCTGAACGCCGCGCTCGTCAAAGTAAATTAGGCTTTTTACAATCGCCTTTGATTTATACTCTTTCTATCTCAGTCTACTGTACAGCCTGGACTTTTTATGGATCTGTGGGCTCTGCAGCTCTTAATGGATTTGAATTTTTAGCAATATATCTAGGGCCAACAATTGTATTTGTTGGTTGGTGGTGGTTTTTAAGAAAATTAGTGCGTATCGGTAGAACCCAAAGAATAACATCAATTGCTGATCTAATATCATCTCGCTACGGCAAAAGTAACACTCTAGGTGTAATTGTCACCTTGTTAGCAATTTTTGGCTCCACTCCTTATATAGCTCTTCAATTACAATCTTTAACATTAAGTTTTGCTGTTTTTACAGAAAATTCCAACACAGAGTATAGCTCCGCTATTGCAGCATTATTTATTGCAGCTGGACTTGCATTATTTACGATACTGTTTGGAACACGAAATTTGGATGCTAATGAAAGACATCATGGTGTTGTAACTGCTATTGCATTGGAGGCAATTGTTAAACTCGTTGCATTTATATCTGTAGGGATTTTTGTAGTGTGGGGGCTCAGTGATGGTCCATCTAGTATACTAAATCTTATGGAAAAAAATATTCCCGTTACGGATAAAGTTTTTTCACCAAGATGGGTAACTTTAACATTTTTGTCCGCTACAGCTATAATCTGTTTACCACGAATGTTTCAGGTCATTGTCGTTGAGAATAGCGCAGAAAAGCATCTAGCAACTGCAAGTTGGGCATTCCCACTTTACCTATTATTAATGTGTATTTTTGTTTTACCTATTGCAGCCACTGGATTAAATATCTTGCCTGAAGGATCTAATCCAGATTTATTTGTTTTAACAATTCCACTTGCAGAAAATCAAGGGATGTTAGCAGCTTTAGCATTTCTAGGCGGTTTTTCTTCCGCTACATCAATGGTAATTGTTGCAGCGATTGCATTATCAACCATGGCATCAAATCATATAGTTTTACCTTTGTGGCTTTATGCTGTTCAAAAAAGAAACCCTGAAAGTGACGATGTCCGAACAGTTCTTTTACGTTCAAGGCGTTTCAGTATTGCTTGTATTATTGGCTTTGGATATCTCTATTACATCCTTACTGGCGGCACCACAGCACTTGCTTCTATTGGATTGATTGCTTTTTTAGGAGTTGCACAAGTACTACCGGCTTTAATAGGTGCATTATTTTGGCGAAATGCAACTCGAAAGGGTGCTATTTTTGGAATTTCCACTGGTTTTATCATATGGGTTTATTCGTCTTTTCTACCAAGCTTTGGCGGTGAATTTATTCTCAGTTCTGATATATTAAATCATGGTCCATTTGGTATTTCTTTGCTTAGGCCTCAAGCTTTGTTTGGGATAAGCATTAATGACCCGTTAACACATGCAGTTTTTTGGTCTATTTTCTTAAACGCATTAGTTTTTATTATTATTTCTCTTACCTCCACGCCCTCTCCTCTTGAAAGATTGCAAGGACAAAAATTTATTAATGTTTATGGGCAAAAATCAAATATAAGATCCGTTGGAGATGGCGTTACTCCAGATGATTTATTCATACTTGCACAACGTATTCTAGGTAGAAAAGATGCTCAAATCCTGTTTGATAAGTTTTCNGATAAACAAGGCCAAAAAGGTTTGCCTGAAATAAATATAGAACTGATGGAGACATTGGAACAAAAATTTGCAGGCTCTGTTGGAGCCGCAACGGCTCACTCGATGATAACTCAAGCTGTAGGCAATCAATCGATAACTGTTGAAGACTTGATTGCAGTAGCAGATGAGACAGTTCAAGTAATTGAATATTCAGCACGGCTAGAGGAGCAATCAAAAGAATTAACAAAAGCAGCAAATGAACTTAGAATTGCCAATAATAAACTTACAAAATTAAGCACGCAAAAAGATGAATTTTTAAGTCATGTGAGTCATGAATTAAGAACACCAATGACTTCAATCCGATCCTTTTCAGAAATATTGCAATCAAATAAAGAATTAGAAAAAGANCAATTNNAATACTTTTCTACAATTATAAATGATGAGAGCAAACGTTTAACACGACTACTAGATGAGATATTAGATTTAAGCTTTTTAGAAAGTGGTCAAGTTAAACTGAACATTTCAAAAATAGAGTTAAATAATGTACTGGAAATTGCACTCCAATCAACACAACAAACAATTTCAATCTCAAATGCAATATTAGAAACTAATATAGATTTAAATAAGACAGAGATTCAAACAGATGCTGACCGTTTATCTCAAGTCTTTATAAATTTAATTACTAATGCAATAAAATATAATGATAAAAATCAACCTTTAATAGAAATCAATTGTGAAAAAATTAATAATAAATTGTGTATTACTTTCCAAGATAATGGACCAGGTATACCCAAAGCTGAACGCGCCATAATATTTGAAAAATTCACAAAATTATCCTCCACAGAAAATTCGAGTGGCGTTGGCCTTGGCCTTGCTATTAGTAAAGAAATTATGAAAAATTTAGGTGGGTCATTATTATGTTTGGAAAGTAAAGCTGGCGCTAAATTTCAAGTTCAGATACCATTAAATTAATTTTATTTTAAGGTATCTTATGTTTGCATTTCATAGAAGTTTGTTTTGACAGATCAAATATTTTTTATTTTGTTACTTTCCTCAATTTTTTTATTAGCAGGTATAATAAAGGGTGCAGCAGGTTTAGGTTTGCCAACAGCTGCAATGGGCTTAATGACCATTACAATCGCTCCAAGAATGGCAATTGCATTATTAATATTTCCTCTAATTTTTACAAATGCTTGGCAGATTTATCGTTCAGGAAATATATACCCAACGTTTAAAAAATATTTCACGTTTATTTTTATGTTAATAATATTTGTATGGCTAACAGTAAATAAAACAACCGAAGTAAGCGATAATATTTTAATAGGTTTTTTAGGCGCTTCAGTTTTATTATTTGTAATTGCAAACATTTTTAAAAATGCTCCATTTATTCCAATTCAGCATGACCAAAAAGCTCAGATTATATCTGGTTTTTTTGCTGGCGTTATGGGAGGGTTAACTTCTGTTTGGGCACCTCCATTGGCAATCTATTTAGCGGCAAGACGCATACCAAAAGAAGAGTTTGTGCGTGTAAGTGGCTTAATATTTTTTATTGGNTCTATACCACTTTTGCTTGCCTATCTGGCACAAGGTCACTTAAATAAAGAATTATCANTATTATCAATGTTTCTATTACTGCCTACATTTGTAGGTTTTTGGTTAGGTGAAAAAATTCGAAATAAAATGTCAGAAATAGTTTTCAAAAAATTTATTTTAGTTTTATTTCTGATTATGGGTTTAGATTTAATTCGCCGATCATATTTATATAATTAAACCTTAAAATTAAATGCTGAAATACTATTTTCTGCACCATCAAACATCATGGGCCTAGCAATAGGTGGTTCAGCCCTTTGAGCACAATGAGGCCGTTCACATAAACGACAGTTTTGACCAACATCCGCACGATCAACAGCACCCCCTGATGCATATATCATGTCAGTTATAAATTCAGCTTCACATGCTAACATGATAGCAGTTTGGCGCATATTTTCGCCATAAGCTCCTCCACTTTGCTTAGTTGAACGGTTTAATGTGAAATATGCTTGGCCATCTGGACTTTCTACGATTTGAGTGAGGAGTTGTTGAGGTAGAGAAACTGCTTTAAATATCGATAGCTTTGGACACTGCCCACCAAATGTATTTTTTGGGTAACCCCTTGAACCTAATCTTCGAACTTTATTCCCTGCTTGATCAACTTCTTGAAGAAAGAATGGAATC
>JGI24539J26755_10000988_pt1 | contig 13296 bp, 11 predicted proteins | sample NorSeaMetagenome_2_FD_26755 | JGI IMG/M metagenome (IMG submission 26755) | reverse complement strand
ATACTACAAGTATGGATTCTTTAGCTAATCTCCGTCCAGCATTTTCAAAAGATGGGACTGTAACAGCAGGGAATGCATCAGGTATTAATGATGGCGCAGCAGCAGTTATGGTCATGAGTGCATCTAAGGCGCAAGAGCTGAAACTAAAGCCTATGGCAAGAATTATTTCATACTCTAGCGCTGGGGTTGACCCATCTATTATGGGAACAGGTCCAATACCGGCAAGCACTAAGTGTCTTGAAAAAGCTGGGTGGAAAGCTTCTGAACTTGATCGAATTGAGGCTAATGAGGCGTTTGCAGCGCAAGCAATGTCTGTAAATGACTCACTAGGTTGGGATAAGTCTAAAGTGAATGTAACGGGCGGGTCAATTTCTTTAGGTCATCCAATTGGCGCATCTGGCGCTAGAATTTTGGTGACTTTGCTTCATGGCATGGAGCGTGATAAAGTAAATAAAGGCCTTGCTACTATGTGCATTGGTGGTGGTATGGGTGTTGCAATTGCAGTTGAAAGGGTACATTAGTATTATTAATTTCTTTAACTAGGTGTATTAATGAAAAAATTTCTAGTTATCTTGACGCTTGTATTTGGGAATTTTTTAATTGTAGGCACAAGTTATTCATACTCAGCAGTTGGCTATATGAAGTGCGAAACTGTAAATAAGCTGGTCAAAGAAGAAAATGCTGACGTTAAAAACATGATTATGTTTTGGTTTAGTGGCTACTATACTGGAAGAAATTATGAAACGTCGAGCTATCCTGGGATACCTGACCCTCAGCTAATATATTTAGCAACCATAAACTACTGCACTAAAAATCCACTAAAAGATACTGTTGATTTGGCTGATTACCTCTACTCTAGTTTGCTTTAGATTTTAGTTATGCTAACTTTTTAATAGTATTTATTAGCTCTAAATTGACTGCTCTTGGGCCAATATTTTTTCTATTTTCATGTCTTCTCAATCCAGGCAAGCGAGTCCCATCGATATCATTATATTTTTTTAAAAACTCCTCAGTCTGTGCTGAAGTATCTTTGCCAGATATAATTTCTGGTGACATAGCAAGAATAAACTGACCTCCTTGGGCTGGACCTCCATCCCCATTATCACGCTCCTTGGTTTCATAAGAGAAGGTTTCTCCAACTAATGGACCAGATAAGAGTTCAACCATAAGGGCAATGACCGAACCTTTATGACCGCCAAATGGAAGTAAAACACCTTTATCAATTTCTGAAGCATCAGTTGTTAATTCTCCTGATGAAGACAGGCCAGTACCAAGGGGCACAGAGTGACCGTCCCTTGCAGCAATTTGAATTTCTCCTTTTGCCATAGATGCAGTTGCCATATCAAAAACAATTGGATTTTTACCAGGGCGCGGCCATGAAAATGCAATTGGGTTAGTGCCAAATAATGCTGTAGCTCCTCCAGAAGGAGCAACACCTGGCATATATGAAACAGACGTCAATCCAACAAGTCCGTGCTCACTGATTGCCTCAACTTCGGGCCAAAGGGCTGCAAAGTGATGGCAGCGTTGAATTGATAATCCCGCAATTCCAAATTTTTGAGCAGCTTCGATCAGTTTTTTAATACCATATTGATGCGCCAATGGAGCAAATCCATTCTTTGCATCACACTTTAAAATTACTGGCGTAACTTCACTTATTTCTGGCTTCGCAGAGCCATCTACTTTTTTACTTTGAAGGGCCTTGATATACCCAGGAATACGAAATAGACCATGAGAAATTGAACCATCACGCTCAGCATTAGTTACTGTATTTGCAACTGCATCTGCATTTTCTTCGTTAGCTCCATGATTAATAAGTGCCGCCTTAGCTAAACTAAAAATTTCATCAAGGCCTATATCGATTGTTTTAGAAGTCATAGAATTTTATCCTTAAATTTGTAAGAATTGGATTGCCTTTTCAGTTCAACGAGCTCAAAAGTAAATCAAAAAAAAATGATAACATATTAGTAACTTAATATTTCTTAACCTAATGAAAAGTTGTAAATTCATTCATATAGTTTCTCTTTCTATAAAAATCAATAGGTTAAAGGTTAATATTTCAATTTGAACTTAGCTAAAGTTCAAACTTGTTTAATAGAGCTTTGAAGTTAATTTTAAGTTAGTCTGTTTATTATAGTTGACAACTATATAAAAATTATATAGCCTGTCTATTCAGTCAAGAAGTATTTAGTTATTTTATTAATTAAATTAGTATGAAGTTAATGAATAAATAAATTGAAGTGTGCTTTAAACCAAATAAGGAGTAGAGGTTTTGTCCAATTTTAGGTTTGATCTCAATAGCTCCAATGGTATTTGGGAGGTAGACCTGAGAACTGGAAAAAATTTCATGCTAAGCATCTAACTTGAACTAAACATCCAAATTTTCCAATGCAAGCTTAACTAGAAAAAGCCTTGGAAGCAAGAAATTATTGAGCCCTTGATTCATATTATTTGGCTCAATAAGTGGAGTAATGCTATGANATTGATCGGAGATTAAAATTAATGTANGCGTTACATTTTATAAAAAATAAAGGAGTAATTTATGAAAATAGGAAGATTTAGTAATCTTTTGATTATTACATTATGTAGCTTTCTTTTGTCTGGACAAGTGCTGGCAGCTAAAATAAAAGTAGCGGGAATATATACTCAACCACTACAACAAAAATGGGATGCCAGATTGCATTTAGCTTTGCAAGCCCAAGCGGATGCAGGTGAAATTGATTATGTGTATTCTGAAAAAGTTTCTAATACAGATTATGTTCGAGTTTTACGTGAATATTCTGAAAGTGGAGTGCANCTTATTGTAGGTGAGGCTTTTGGTATTAGTGCNGAGGCTAGAAAAGTATCAGATGATTATCCAGAAATAGCATATCTAATGGGTGATCCTGGAAGTGGNTATGGCGGCGAATATGGCAATAATTTTTCAGTTTTTGATAATTATATTCATGAGCCTTGCTATTTGATGGGTGTTATTGCTGGTGGTATGACTAAGTCTAATAAGATTGGTATGGTTGGTGGTTACCCAATTGGTGAAGTAAACCGTTTGTTCCATGCCTTTATGGCTGGCGCAAGGTCAGTTAACCCTGATGTTGAGTTTAAAGTTAGTTTTCTTGGCTCATGGTATGATCCTCCGAAGGCAAAAGAAGCAGCATTTGCTCAAATTGAAGCAGGTGTAGATGTCTTATATGCAGAGCGNGCTGGTGTAGTGGATGCTGCAAGAGAAAGAAATATTATTGCATTTGGTAATGTTAATGATATGAATAAAGAGGAAAACGGCACAGGTGTTGTAGTCACATCTGCTTTATGGCATATGGAGAATGCAATTAATCATGCAATCTCTGGTGTTAAAGCTGGTACATACGTAGCAGAGGATTATAAAGAATGGACTATGATGCAAAAAGGTGGAGCTTCTTTAGCACCTTATTATGAGTTTGATGATCAGATTGCAGCTGATGTTAAAGCTAAAGTTGCAGCAATTTCTTCGGATATCATGAGTGGTAACTTTACAGTTGTAGTTAATGACGATGAGCCAAAATCAACTTACTAAGATTATCAGATGAAGAAACTACAATTTTCCAAAATTTGTAAAAATTTTGGTGCTGTTGTAGCTAACGACAATATTTCACTCTCACTAGGTGAGGGTGAAATATTATCTTTGTTAGGTGAAAATGGTGCAGGAAAGACAACATTAATGAATATACTTTTTGGGCACTATATTAGTGACAAAGGGTTTATTGAAGTTGAGGGTAAAAGATTAACACCAGGCTCAACAAAAGCTNCATTAGATGCTGGAATTGGAATGGTTCATCAGCATTTTACTTTAGCGGAAAATCTTACAGTATTAGAAAATATTATTCTTGGNACAGAGCCTTTAAGTAGACTTTGGAGTAAAAAAAAACTAGCGTATAAAAAACTTGAAGCATTATCAAAGCGCTTCGGCTTATTAATTAATCCAGATGCTAAAGTGGCCGATTTAACGGTTGGAGAAAAACAGCGAGTTGAAATAATAAAAGCACTTTATCGTGATGCAAGTATTTTAATATTAGATGAGCCAACTGCAGTTCTTACTCCACAAGAAACTATTCAGCTTTTCAAAGTACTTAAGGAAATGGTAAATGCAGGTTTATCAATAATGTTTATATCGCATAAATTAAATGAAATTTTAGAAATTAGTGATCGTATTGTGGTTCTTCGTCATGGCAAATTAGTGGGAGAAGTAGCAACTAAAAAGGCAAATAAGGAGTTGCTTGCAGAAATGATGGTTGGCCACAAAGTTACTCGACCGGCTTATGAGAAATTGGAAATTGGTAAAGTAGTTGTAGAGCTAAATAATGTCTGTCTTAATGCGAGTGATGGCACGGTTGGACTTAGCAATATAAATCTCAAGATACATGAAAAAGAAATTATTGGTCTGGCAGGAGTTTCAGGTAATGGTCAATTTGGAGTAGCTTCAATTCTTCAGGGATTAACTCATCCAAGCTCAGGCGAATTTAAGCTATTTGGACAGAGTTTAATTAAATATGATCCTCGTTATCTTACAAAATCTGGCGTAGCACGGATTCCAGAGGACCGCTCAAAAGAGGGTGTTATTGGGGAAATGGCGCTATGGGAAAATTTCCTTGGAGAGGAGTTACGCTCTAAAGCTAAATCAGGTTTTATTATTGACAAAAAGAAGGCAGTTAATAATGCTGAAAAATTAATACAAGAATATGATATTCGTTGCGAAGGAGCTTTTGCATCTACAAGATTATTATCTGGTGGTAATATTCAGAAGTTAATCCTTGCAAGAAGTTTATCGAACAACCCTCGTTTTATAATAGCAAATAAACCAGCAAGAGGCTTAGATGAAGGTGCTATTAGTTTTGTTCAACATCAAATAATAAATGCTAAAACAAAAGGCGCTGGAGTATTGCTGATTAGTGAAGATTTAGATGAAATTTTTGAACTATCTGACCGTATTGCAGTTATATTTGATGGGAAATTACAAGGACCTTTTGATGCTAGTTCACTGACTATAAATCAAGTCGGCCTTATGATGAGTGGTGAAATGAAAGAGGGTAGTTTTAATGAGGCTTAAAACAAGAAGAAATACACCTGTATGGTTAATTGCAGTATTACCCATTCTTTCTATTTTAGTTGCTTTTATTTTTGGCGCTTTTTTTATAATTTGGGCGGGCGAATCTCCAATCACTGCCTATATTGCTTTAATTAAAGGAGCTTTAGGTTCAAGTTTTGCAATTACTGAATCCCTAACAAGGGCAATCCCATTAATTTTTACAGGTCTAGCAGCAGCTGTTGCATTTCGAGCAAAATTTTGGAATATTGGTGCAGAGGGGCAATTATATTGTGGTGCTATGGCGGCAACATTAGTTGGGACAGGAATGATTGATCTACCCTCTATAATAATGATTCCAGTGTTGTTTATTGCAGGTGCTTTAGCGGGCTGTTTAATTTTGTTGTTACCAGTCTTTCTTAAAACCCATATGAAGGTGGATGAAGTAGTAACAACTCTGTTGCTGAATTTTATAATTTTACTTTTTGTGAATATGTTGCTTGAAGGGCCTTGGAAAGACCCTATGGCTATGGGATGGCCTCAGGCTGCAAGAATTATTGATAATGGAGTTCTGCCTACTATAGTTGCTAAGAGTAGATTGCATTTTGGAATAATTATTGCACTAGTGATGTCAATTATAATGTGGGCTATACTTCGTTTTACAGTTTGGGGGTATGAAATACGAGCGGTTGGATACAATCAGCAAGCCTCAACTTTTTATGGAATATCGATCAATAAATCAGTGCTAATGGTTGCTCTTTTTAGTGGTGGATTAGCAGGTATGGCTGGAGTTAGTGAGGTTACTGGTCTGAAAGGCTACTTAACTTTAACTTTATCACCTGGCTTTGGTTATACGGGAATAGCAGTTGCAATGCTTGCACAGCTTCATCCTATTGGGGTAATTGTTTCAGCTATATTTCTAGCGTCAATTTATGTGGGTGCTGATGCGATGAGTCGAACAGTAGATATACCTAATTATATTGCAGATATTTTAGTTGCTATATCTTTATTGTCGGTTTTAGTTGGATCAATGCTGGCACGATTCCGAATTGTTTGGGGTAAATAATTATGTTGGAATTACTTGAATTAATATTAACAACGAGTTTATGGGCAGCTGTAGTAAGAATTGCAACCCCATTAATTTTTGCTACATTGGGTGAATTAATTTGTGAGCGAGCAGGAGTATTAAATCTCGGAATTGAAGGCATAATGACAATTGGCGCAATGGCAGGTTGGTTATGGGTTTATCAAGGTGGAGACCTCTGGGGTGGAGTAGTATTTGCTGCTATAGTGGGCATGCTATTTGGTTTTCTGCATAGCATATTGGTTGTTTATCTTGGTTTGTCACAACATGTTAGTGGAATTGGAATCACTATGCTTGCCTCATCTATTAGTTATTATGCATATACAATGATAATACCATTTAGCACTACTCCACCCAAAATTGTAGCATTCAGTGCATTTGAAGTGCCATTACTATCATCAATTCCAATTATTGGAGGAGCTTTTTTTAACCAAACTGCATTAACATATTTAGCATATATATTAGTAATAGTGACTTTCTACGTACTTTATAAAATGCCACTTGGTTTAACAATTAGAATGGCAGGAGAAAATCCAGTTGCTAATGAGGCCCAAGGTATTAATGTATTATTAATTCGTACTGGGGCAGTAATGGTAGGAAGTGCTTTGATGGCAATTGGAGGCGCATTTTTAACTATGTCTGCATTTGATGCATTTTATTTTGGTATGATTAATGGTAGAGGGTGGATCTGTGTTGCGCTGGTTATTTTTGCCTCTTGGAAGCCGGGCAAAGCCTTTTTAGGGGCAATTTTATTTGCATTATTTGAAGCATTACAGGTTAGGGCACAATTAATAGGTGCAGATGTTATTCCATATCAAATTTTTTCTATGATGCCATACTTTCTCAGTATAGTTGCGATGATGCTTGTTGCAAGAAGAGCAGCCTATCCTAAGGCATTATTAGTACCATTTAGACAAGGAGATCGTATCTAATGTTCGACATACTTATTAAACACGCTAACCTTCCAGATGACCGTAATAATTTTGATATTGCTATTCAAAACAAAAAAATAGTAGCTATTGATAGAAATATTATTGGCGAAGCAGTTAATACTATTGATGCGACTGATAAATTAGTTTCTCCAAGCCACGTCGATAGCCATTTTCACTTAGATGCTACTTTAACTCTTGGTCAGCCACGCTTTAATGAGAGTGGTACTTTACTTGAAGGTATTCAGCTATGGGATGAGCTAAAACCCCATTTAACTATTGAGCTTATAAAAAAACGTGCTCGAAAATTATGTCATTGGGCAATAGCAAATGGATGTTTGGCAATTCGGAGCCATGTAGATATAAGTGATGATCGATTGCTGGCAGTTGAGGCGTTATTAGAGTTGCGAAAAGAAATGCGGGATTGGATCGACATCCAGCTAGTTGCATTTCCGCAAAATGGATATTTACGCTATAAAAACTCTATTAAAAATCTTGATAGAGCATTAAAAAAAGGTGTGGATGTTATAGGCGGTATTCCGCACTTTGAACGCACTATGAATGAAGGCTCTTTATCTATTAAATTGTTATGTGAACTAGCCGCAGAAAAAGATTTACTAGTAGATATGCATTGCGATGAATCGGATGATCCAATGTCTAGACACGTTGAAACACTTGCTTTTGAAGCTCATCGTTTGGGTCTTGAGGGAAGAGTAACGGGTTCTCACTTAACATCAATGCATTCAATGGATAATTATTACGTAAGTAAATTAATACCATTGTTACAAGAGGCTGAATTACAAGTAGTTGCTAATCCATTAATAAATATTACCCTTCAAGGTCGCCATGATCTCTATCCTAAACGCAGAGGAATGACGCGTGTTAAAGAGCTGTTAAATAGTAATATTAACGTTGCTTTTGGCCATGACTGTGTAATGGATCCATGGTATAGCCTAGGCAAACATGATATGTTAGAAGTTGCTAATATGGGATTACATGTTGGACAAATGACAGGTGTTAAAGAAATGCATCAAATATTTCAAGCTATTACTAATAACGGAGCCAGAGTAATGCAACTAGATAATTATGGCATTGAGGTTGGTTGCAATGCTAATTTGGTGATTCATCAGGCTAATAATCCAATTGAAGCGATACGCTTATGCAATGCACGTTTATTTGTAATTCGTAATGGCCAGATTATTGCAAAGGCTAATCCAACAGAAAGCCAACTATTATTAAATGGAGAGAAAGATAAGAGAGTTATAGATTGGACCCTCTAAGAATAATAATAAAAAGAAATGCTGCTTAAGGTAAAAAGATAATTATTTTTAAGGGTTAAGTCAAATACCTTAGATGATAGGAGAATAAAAAATGTTAAAAAATAATCCTAAATATTATGATGCTCACTGGATGCCTTATAGTGGGAATAGAGAGTTTAAAGCAAATCCACGTATAATGGTTTCTGCTAAAGACAGTTATTACATAGACGATAAAGGCAGGAAAATATTTGATGGCCTTTCAGGTCTTTGGACTTGTGGAGCAGGTCACTCTCGCCCTGAAATTATTGAAGCAGTCNNTAAACAAATTGAGACTTTGGATTATTCTCCTGCATTTCAATTTGGACACGAAAAATCGTTTGAGTTGGCAAATAGAATTATTGAATTTACTCCAAAAGATCTGGATCGTGTNTTTTTTACTTGTTCTGGTTCAGAGGCAGTAGATAGTTCCCTAAAAATTGCTCGAGCTTATTGGNGACTTAAGGGAAAGGTNGGTAAGACTCGTTTGATTGGAAGGATAAAAGGCTATCATGGAGTTAATTTTGGAGGGATTAGTGTTGGTGGTATTGGTCCTAATAGAGAAATGTTTGGACAAGGAATTGAAGCAGATCATTTATCGTCTACCCTTCTCCCAGAAAATATATTTAGCAAAGGGCAGCCCCAGGTTGGAGATCATTTAGCAGATGACTTATTAAATAAAATATTATTGCATGGCGCCTCTAATATTGCAGCAGTAATTGTAGAGCCAATGGCGGGTTCCGCTGGCGTATTTCCACCCCCCATAGGATATCTAAAAAGGCTACGTAAAATCTGTGACTCTAATGATATTTTATTAATCTTTGATGAAGTGATAACCGCTTTTGGCCGTATGGGCGCAAAAACAGGTGGCGAAGCTTTTGGCGTTACTCCAGATATAATGACTTTTGCAAAACAGGTTAGTAATGGCAGCCAACCACTGGGTGGTGTAGTAGTTAAAAAAAATATTTATGAAACTTTTATGGATACAAAAGCACCAAATTATTTAGTTGAATTATTCCATGGTTATACATATTCAGCTCATCCTGTCGGATGCGCTGCATCAATTGCAAGTTTAGATATATTACAGAATGATAATTTGATAGAGCGAGTTAAAAAAATGAGCCCAATATTTGAAAAAGAACTTCATAGTCTTAAGGGTTTGCAATATGTTTCAGATATTCGTAATTATGGACTGGCTGGTGGAATTACTATTGAGTCTGCTAAAAATGAACCTGCATTAAGACCCTATCAAATTGCAATGAAGTGCTGGGATAAAGGCTTTTATGTTCGATATGGTGGTGATACTATTCAATTAGGTTTGCCATTTATCGTATCTGAACAAGAAATAAAGGATGTNGTTGGAGCAATATCTGACTCAATTAAAGAATTACAATAAAGGAGNAAGAAGANATGAAATTAGTAGAACACCTTATTAATGGTGAGCTTGTATCAATGGGTGACCCTACTCAAGATGTATTTAATCCATCGACAGGAGAGGTTGGGAAGCAAGTAGAAATTGCTTCAAAAAATACTGTTGAAAAAGCTATAAATGCGGCTCACGAAGCTTTTCCAGCATGGCGAGCAACGCCACCACTTAAACGAGCTAGAATTATGTTTCGTTTTAAAGAATTATTAGAAAAAAATATTAATAAAATAGCGCAATTAATTGGAGAGGAGCATGGAAAAATCGCACATGATGCGCTTGGTGAAATTACTCGAGGTATAGAGAATGTTGAATATGCTTGCTATGCACCTCAACTTCTAAAAGGAGAGCATAGTAAAAATATTTCAACCAATATTGATTCATGGAGTGAGTTTCAACCCTTAGGAGTTGTTACAGGAATCACCCCTTTTAATTTTCCTGCTATGGTTCCATTATGGATGTATCCCATGGCAATAGTTTGTGGTAATTGTTTTGTATTAAAGCCCTCAGAAAGAGANCCTTCGTCAGCATTATTTATTGCTCAATTATTAAATGAAGCAGGCTTACCAAAAGGGGTTTTAAATGTAGTTAATGGAGGTAAGGAGGCAGTAGATACTTTGCTCAAAGATGAAAGAGTGCAAGCTGTAAGTTTTGTTGGATCAACTCCTATTGCAAAATATATTTATAGAACTGCTTCTGAAAATGATAAGAGGTGCCAAGCTCTTGGAGGCGCTAAAAACCATGCTATTGTTATGCAAGATGCAGAAATGGAGAATACAGTGAATGCTCTTATAGGTGCTGCATTTGGCTCAAGTGGTGAAAGGTGTATGGCAATTTCCGTAGCAGTAGCAGTCGGCTCAGTCACAGCAGATAATTTAATAGCTGGCTTGAAATCTAAGATGCATGACCTTAAGGTGGGTAATTTTGATAATAGTAAAAATGATTTTGGACCACTTATAACTAAAGATCATATGGAAAAAGTTAAAGAATATATCACCAGTGCAGAAGATCAAGGCGCCGACATTGTTGTTGATGGACGGAGTGTTGAGGTGAAAGGTTGTGAAAATGGCTTTTATGTTGGTGGAACGCTTATTGATAGCGTGCAATCTTCAATGAAGTCTTATAAGGAAGAAATATTTGGACCAGTATTGCAGGTAGTGAGAGTAGAAACTATGCAACAAGCAATTGACTTAATAGATGAGCATGAATATGGAAATGGCACGTGTATTTTCACCCGAGATGGTGAAGCAGCAAGATATTTTAGTGATCAAATAAAAGTTGGTATGGTTGGTATCAATGTACCATTGCCCGTCCCTGCTGCTCAGCATAGTTTTGGTGGTTGGAAGCAATCAATGTTTGGTGATTTGGCTGCATATGGGCCAGATAGCGTAAGATTTTATACACGTAGAAAAACCATAACTCAGCGCTGGCCATCATCCAGTGTAAGGGAAGGCGTAAACTTTTCTTTCCCTTCATAACTGGTTTTTATGTTTTTTTAANTGACCTCCTTTAGGAGGTCATTTTTTTTTGTCCCCTAGATTATATTTAATGCCACTTTGAGAACTATTTAAAGTCAACCAATTAATTATAGTTGACAAGTATAAAAAAAATATGTAGCCTGTCTATTTAGTCAAGAAGTGTAAAGTTTTTTTATTTACCAAATCGGAAAAGGAGGAATTGAATGAGTAAATTAAAGTGTGGTCTGATCCAAATGGGATTGAAAGGCGATGGCACGATGTCGCCAGAAAAAATACGTGATTTAATGATTGAGGCTCATATCCCTATGATAGAGGATGCTGCAAAACAAGGGGTAAAAGTGCTTTGTTTTCAAGAAGTATTTACTCAGCCATACTTTTGTCCAAGTCAGGATAAAAAATGGTATGCAGCAGCTGAATCAATTCCTGATGGACCAACAGTTAAGCTAATGCAAGAATATGCTAAAAAATACCAAATGGTAATTGTTGTTCCTATCTATGAAGAAGAAATGCCAGGTATTTATTACAATACTGCAGCAGTAATTGACGCTGATGGAAGCTTTCTAGGGAAATATCGTAAAACTCATATTCCTCAAGTTGCCCCTGGTTTTTATGAAAAATTTTTCTTTAAACCCGGTAATCTTGGTTATCCAGTATTTGAAACTGCATATGTTAAGTTGGGAGTATATATTTGTTACGACAGACACTTCCCTGAGGGTTGGCGTGCATTAGCCTTAAATGGAGCTGAATATATTGTTAATCCTTCAGCTACAGTGGCAGGATTAAGTAAATATTTATGGGAATTAGAGCAACCTGCTTCGGCTGCTGCAAATGGAGTTTTTATTGGTGCGATAAATCGAGTTGGAAGAGAGGAGCCATGGGCAGAGCAAATGGGAGAATTCTATGGATCAAGTTATATTGTAAATCCTCGTGGTCAAATTGAAGCACAAGCAAGTTATGGTGATGATGAGTTGCTGGTTCATGAAATTGATTTAGATATGGTTCGAGAAGTGCGAGATACTTGGCAATTTTTTAGAGACAGGCGCAGTGACCTTTATGGAGGGCTAACTGAAAAATAGCATCATGAATGAGTCTTCATCTATAAAGTCTGCTGAGTCTTCAATCATAGATATTAGTAATTTGTGTCTTACCTTTGAAACACAGACAGAGCCAGTGCATGCACTTTCTGATATTAATATGAAAGTTAATTCAGGTGATTTTGTTTCACTAATTGGCCCAAGTGGGTGTGGTAAAACTACTTTATTGAGGGTAATAGCTGATCTAGAAAAACCAACAAGTGGCACAATCAATGTAGAAGGTAAATCGCCAAATCAAGCACGCTTAGATCGTGCTTATGGGTATGTTTTTCAAACTCCAGCTCTTTTGCCTTGGCGCAATATAGAAGCAAATATCCACTTACCATTAGAGATATCAGGTTATTCAAAAGATGAGCAAAAAAGTCTTTCAAATCAATATTTGTCTTTAGTAGGCTTGTCAGGATTTGAAAAAAAATATCCATGGCAATTGTCCGGTGGTATGCAGCAGCGTGTCTCGATTGCGAGAGCCTTGAGTTTTGATCCTGATATGTTACTGATGGATGAGCCGTTTGGAGCGCTAGATGAAATTACTCGAGATCGTTTAAATGAGGAGTTATTGCGTTTATGGGAAAAAACTCAGAAAACAGTTGTATTTGTTACCCACTCAATACCTGAGGCAGTATTCTTATCTAATAAGATTGTTGTAATGTCAGCTCGTCCAGGAAAAATTATTGATGTAATTGATACCAATTTTCCAAAAGATAGAAATCTTGATATTCGTGAATCAAAAGAGTTCTTAAAGGTTTCGCAACTTGTGAGAGAGGGGCTTAAAGAGGGGCATAGTGATGGAAGCTAATAGGCTTTTCAGTATGATTATAGGAGGAAGTATTGGTCCTGTCGTGATTCTGGTAACGGCTATTATTATGATATGGTATGCGGGAGCAGTTTATTTAAATAGCTCCTTTTTAATTGACAGATATGAAAAAAATAATATTGAGTG
>JGI24539J26755_10000986_pt1 | contig 13299 bp, 11 predicted proteins | sample NorSeaMetagenome_2_FD_26755 | JGI IMG/M metagenome (IMG submission 26755) | reverse complement strand
TAGGAAGTGTAGGAAGTGTAGGAAGTGTAGGAAGTGTAGGAAGTGTAGGAAGTGTAGGAAGTGTAGGAAGTGGACTTAAATCATAATTACCCGAGCATTGTATTGTAGATCTAGTCTTATCACTACTGTTATGTTTAGAACAATTTTTATCTTTCCCGCTCATGCATGCCGCCACTGCTAAACTGTTTGGTGCACACTTTACAGAAGATGTAGAATCATCCACATTGCTATAATTAACATTACTGTTATAGTATTGTGCTGAATCTTTGTTATAACCAGCGACGTCAGAGCATCTTATTTGTCCCTGAGCGTTAGCACCGCTGACACTTTTACAGTTTGGATCCATACCTCCTCCACATAATCCAGTCATTACTGTTCCTTCCGGACATGTGGATGTTGTGGAAGTACTATCTTTTCTATGAATATCAATCCAAGTGTTTTTACTGTCTTTAGTTGGACATAGCGTGGTATCACTCGTATCAGGAAATTTTACAAATGTAAAATTAGAGCCATTATCACTTGACACGTAGATACCTCCGGCAGTATCTGCTATCTGATATTTACCATCATATGACATACAACAATTAAACACATCTTTGATAGGTTTGTTTGCCGAATCAACCAATACTTCAATTGTATTATTAGGGTTATAAGTTATTAATTTTGCGGTGTCAGGTTGTTGCGATGACGATGTAACCATTTTATACTGTCCATCTCTAGGAGAGACACATATTCTATCATAAACTATGGAATCTTTTACTACACTCTTGGAGGTGTAAAACACCTTAAATGATTTTCCACTGTCGATGCTAGTTAATGCTTGAGTCTTTATGGTAGAGAGAGTATCATTTATATAATTCCATAAAGACACAACAAAACCATTATTACTAGCTGATAAAGAGATAGCTGATTGGATGATAGGAGATATGACTGGGGAACTAGTAGGAGATATGACTGGGGAACTAGTAGGAGATTGATAGAAATGGGTTTCTTTGTTACAAAGAAATGTTATACTGTCAAGAAGCACGCACTGTGGTTTAACCCCCGACCCAATTGTAGATTGAGCAGATTGATTCATCCAAATTACACTTGTGTCATTTGACCGATAAAAAGTTTTTCCGTCTTGACTGATACTACCAGAAATGTTGCTAACCACAATATCGTCTGACTTAGATCCAGTAGTTTGAGAATAATTAAGTACAGTGGGAGAATAACATTTCATTCCGGATATAACCCCGGTAGAAGAATTTACAGGTATAGTTTTATATTTATCGATAAAACATATATCAACCGTACTTTTCTTTGAGTCAATAAGAGGTGTACAAGTTAACTTGTGATCCTCTATTACCTGACTCCTTTGTCCTACACAATATCCATTTTCGCATGTATATCCTGTTTTATTACAATCATCGTTATCATTACACTGTGTGCATATTTTATCATTGTTACACACACGACCATCTCCACACAGTGTTCCGGGATCACTGCATTCAGATGTATTATCTCCTCCACTATCTCCTCCACTATTATTTCCTTTTCCTTTGAATACAGTAAAATTTAGAATAATACCTATGATTAGAATGAATACCAAACCAATAACAATTCCTAATATTATGTGTTGAGTTTTTAATTTTAATTCCATATTTATTAGAAGGGTATATAATAAATATGTTAATAACTTAATTACAAACATATTTTAATAAATGCGCGATAATCGATATATAAACGAAGAGAATATATTTGATACTGATATAGAGGTGGAAAACGATATGCATGTTAATTTCTTAGATCATATGTACGCGAAAGAAAAAGACAAACAATTTATTATAGATATACTTATATCGGAAGACAATAAAAGATGGAAAGCATTCTGTATGGGTAAACATCACCGCTTGGGAGAAAAATCCTCTATCAAAATACTCCCAAATGATGTCTTTAAGATTATTCGTAAATTTCATAATCGAGATGTAGAGAATATGATAGACGATGAAACCATAGAAGATATCCTAATGATTATAGAACAAACTGAATGTTCTGTACAAACTGCTATAAAAGTTTATCTTAAAACTAATCGTAATATGGTTGAAGCTATTATAATGTTGTATACATGGTGGTTTTAATTTTAAAATGATTTTTAGTCATTATATGCGTGTTAGTACATACATATAATGACAACAATTCAGATACCTATTTGTCCTATCACCCAAGGCCCAATTAAAGATCCTGTGATATGTCCAGACGGACATACATACGAAAGAATAGCAATTGAAACATGGTTATCGAGACGCAATACTTCTCCAATGAATCCTAATAAATATATCTGTTTACAAGATATAGTACCCAATTACGCACTTCGTCAAATTATTGAAGATAACATTTCCAGAGAACACGATAACCAAGTCAATGAAAACAATACAACTCCGTCTTTATCTATTGGCGCATATAATAATAGTGCTGTAATATTTGTACGAAGTCCTGACTTGTCTCGTCGTGTTCCCAGAGATATTGTATGTGTGATTGATATCTCTGGAAGTATGTGTGTAGATGCCCTAATCAAAACTTCTGTAGGTCATGGTGAAGATCACGGATTGAGTATTCTTGATGTTGTTAAACATGCTGCTATGACAGTTGCTAGTTCACTTAACCAGTACGATCGTCTTGGTATTGTTACTTTTGATGAAAAATCTTATATTGCAATGGAACTCACTGGTATGAATCAATACGGGCAAAGTATGGCAACAGAAAATATAAGTAACATTTGCACAGGTGGTAGTACTAATCTTTATGCAGGAATTTCAAAGGCATTGTATATGATTGATACACGTTCTAATGATACTTCGCGAGAATCTTCGGTCCTTGTATTTACTGATGGTATTCCAAATCGCAGACCGTCTCGTGGAGAGGATTATGAATTGAAAAAATATAAGGATGTTAATTCTCGTTGTCCCGCTGTGCATATGTTTGGATTTTCAAACAATTTGATGACAGAGTTAATGTATGATTTGTCTATTATTGGTAATGGAATGTTTTGTTACATACCAGACGCTTCGTTTGTCGGAACAATTTTTGTAAATGCCCTATCCAATATTCTATCGACATACACAGACAACGTAACGTTGACATTAGGTAATAATAATTACGAACTTGGTTCTCTTCAATATGGACAATCAAAATCTATTGTGTTTACTGATAAATCGTATGATAATAACGAAGAAATTGTATTGTCTTATGATCAAAACAATCAAAGACGATCAGTTGTTACTTCCATTTGTGATATAGATAATGATATTGATATAGACGAGATAAAAAATGCTTTAGCTAGAGAATATTTTATTCAAGGTGTTAAATCATGTATCAGTTGTTGTGTATCGAGACAATACGATGACATTTACAATAATATCCGTAATATAGACTGTCAATTGAATAATATATCATCATCACCATATGTTGAATCCTTAATACAAGATTTAAATATTCAAATTAGTCAAAGTCTTTCAAAAGACTATTTCAATACATGGGGAAAGCATTTCGTTCATTCTATTCTTCGCGCCCACCAGCTACAATATTGCAATAATTTTAAAGACCCCGGAGTTCAACATTATGGAGGTACACTATTTCATGAATTACAAGACAGTATTGACAATTTGTTTAACGATATTAATCCTCCTGAACCATCAAATCGCACTCAAGAAAGTGTTGAAGTTCAGAGTATGAGTTACTATAACGATAGTTCAAATCCGTGTTTTGCTGGATGGTCCGTCGCTGAATTGTTCAATGGAACTAAGTGTAGAATTGATCAACTTGTATCTGGAGATGTTGTGAAAACACAAGACGGGTTGTCTTATATTGTATGTATTGTTAAGACATATTGTAAAGATGAGAGAGCAGATCTGGTTCTGTTGGATAATGGATTGGCGGTTACTTCTTATCATCCGATATTTTATGATGGATGTTGGGCATATCCAAAGAATGTTGGAAATGTTATCAATGTTTCTTGTAATGCTGTTTATTCTTTTGTGTTGGAAAGGGATCATAGGATGTTGATAAACGATATTCCGTGTGTATGTTTTGGACACGGATTTACTCATGATCCAATATTGGATCATCATTATTATGGTACACAAGCAGTTATTAAAGACCTCAAGAATATGAGTGGATGGGATACGGGATTAATAGAACTTCGTTCTGGATGTATTCATGTGAACGATAATGGTATAGTTGAAAGATTGGTTTATAACTATAATAAAATTATAGATAGTGTATGTTAATGTGTAATTATTATATTATTACGATAATATAATACATGGCGTTATGTGAAGGTTGCTAGTCAGTTTAAAACAATTACTTTCCAAAAGTTACTACATCCATTTTTCTTACGAGCTTGAGAATAAGATATCGCCAAAGCTTGTTTTTTACTAGTCCATCTTCCTGACTTATACTCATTCATATTTTTACATTTATCTACGAGATTTCTTCCTTGTAGATTTCTTATGAAGATAACAAAGTTTCCCTTCTGTAACTCTATTCCTGCATTTTTTACTTGTTTTAATCAATAGTTGTTGGAAGAACTGTTTCGATTATTTTTAGAAGTTCTACGTATTCGGGTTCTTCTTCTTCAAAATGTTCGATGACATATTTTCGTAGTACGGCTAGAATTATTTCCTTCTTTTGAGTTCCATTTAAATCAGGATATTCGTCTACAATGACCATTAGGGATACCATCACTTTGCTTACGTTTACAGTTGTTATTGTATCGTCGTCGATAAATATTGGTTTGAACATTATTGGTTGCATTGCTTTCGTCTTCTGACATTTTTATTAATATTGGTATATTATTAAATAATACTAATGGATATAAAAAATTGTACTAACGATGAAGATCCGATCCTGTGTACATCCCTAAATGAGTTAGATAAAGAAGATATCGTGGTATTTAAATATTTAGAGTCTTCCGTGTGTATGAGCAAATCTGAATTATTTAAAAGTTGGGCAGATCAATATTATTCATGGAAATGGGGGAATTGTAAAGATATGGACGGTAATTCTATTGATCGTAATCTATTATACGAATACGATGACGATAGTTCTAGACAATATTGTACTAAATATTATAGACTTCCTCATAACAGTCTATATATAACAGAAGCAATGAAAGAATCACTTGGAAATTCTAATATTCAACTATGGACAATAACAAAATCTGGAGAAAAACGTAGTCTATTTCGGGGATACGGCAACGAAACAGAAGAAGATATTTATAAAATATGTCCCGAAGATGACAAAGATTGCAATTTTATAGAAGATATCAATAGATTTAATTATGACCCAATCGCAGCGATTCAATCTCTTTCTCCCGACGAAATATTCACTCTCTACAATAATTTAAATATGGATGATCCAAATATGGACGAATCATATGATCCTCTTAGAGATCTTGCTGATATGAATGATACAGAAGATTATTCTCTTAGAGCTCTTGCAGATCTTGCTGATTTTGATAATTAGATACAAAAATATTATAATATTGTTTCAATATTATAATTATATAGATTTAGAACTATTAACAGGTACTTCAGATACACTGCTATCGTCTACTTCATATTCTTCTATATTTAAAAATACATATGCTTATCTCCTGTTATAATAATTAAATTATCCTTATAACGTATCTGCAACGCCTCCACTTTTTCACGGTTACGATTTTGTACCTTAGCCATTGATATGAACATAGGTTTCTTTAGAAAAAATATAACAGGTTCAATCTTTCTGATACCATATCATGTTTGTTCAATAGTTTTGTACGAGGATCTGATGTAATGTCTATTAGACATGCCTTTATTGATTGTAAAGATATTGTTGGTCCAATGTCGGAAGATGATAAAATATCTCCTCTAAAATCTTCTATGGATCCATCTTCTGTGTAAGAAAATTTAAGCAACATTTTAGATACAGTTACAATTATTTAAATCATGACAAATTGGCATTTATACTAAAACAAGTAAAATACATTTGTTTAGGGAGAGTTATATGAAATATTGTATTTATACTCCCTCTCCCTCTTATTAGCAGTATTTGTCAACAACCATGCACATTTAGCTGATTTTGTTTCACTAGTTAAACATGTTTCAATTTCTTGAGAGTTCTGTATGGTTTATAATCTTATTTTTGCTATTTAATGTTGAANCTACGTTAAATNTTTTAATAAACCATCTCTAACATTGATATGATAAATTTAAATAACATTATTGAAATAATAAATGATTGTTAACGTTCTGTANGGAACAAGCGTCGATAATTTTAACATGCTTGTTAAAATGTTTNATAAACAATTGCTGAAAATATACAAACCCGATGAATTATTATGCGAAAATTACTTGATAGGAGATGATCGTAACTTTATGAAAGAACAAATTCATGAAGTTGTAAATGAAATAATATCTAAATATAATTTAATATTATTTCATATCGAATATATATTCGATAAAAATAGACCAAACGATACACCAGAGTATGTTATTGGAACATACTCTGGACAATTTAATAGTTCATCAATGATATGTTTGGATAAGTTACCGGATTATCCGAGTTTTTTACGAACAATATTCAAAGTTGATCCTAAGGATATTAAAATATATCTATTATAAAGTGTTAAACTCTATTGTCATACCAAGTAGTAAATTCGTGTTTTAGATTATCTATTTCCATAATTTTATCTGGGTCATTCTCAAAAACCTTTATATAGTGACTTCTAGTCTCTTCCCAAATACCCTCTACACCATCAAACAAATCGTCTATTTCCATATCCTCCATATCAACAACATATTCTTTAAACATATCCATAATTTTTATGTATTCCGTTGACATATTCGTTGAAGGAGTTTCATATACAACAGGCAAATATTTTACGTCTTTAGGAGATACTATTATAGGCAAATTAGTTGACATAGATTCTGTGATATCGTTAATAGTAGGTCGTTTATTTATATCGGGTATTAACATAGCAACTATATACTCATTAAGGGGATAATAAGATGAATAATTTTCTAACATAACATTTTTAAAGTTGTCGTAGTCTATATTCAGATCTGACGTGTTTTTGATACCAGGAAAAGGAGTATTAGTAATGTACGAATACATGGTAGCACCTAAACTGTATACATCTGATTCGTAATAATTATTTTTTATGTTAGTTGTTAATAGTACAGGATCTAAATAGGTCTTAGTACCACTCCTATTTTGACAACCCTTCAAAATTTTGTTAGGGGATGATGGTATAGAACATGATAACCCAAAATCTACAAATTTAACAACGCCGCTATTTGTAATCATTATATTCTCTGGTTTTATATCACGATGCAGCACATCTTTAGAATGAATATAATGCATCGTGAGAAGGCATTGATCAAAAATATTTCGGACTGCTTGTACAGATTTTAGTTGTGAATTTTCTTTTACTTGAGATAGTTCCATTCCGTCCACCAATTCGGATATCAAGTATATAGTTCCATTTTCCATGATGACATCGTATAAACATGCTATATGCTCAAAACAATCAGGTAAACTTGATAATTCATGTAACGCTTTAATCTCGTTATCAGTAATTTCATTGTTGTCTTGTGTTAAACTAATCTGTTTTATAGCCACGTGAATATCCGGATTGTTTATATCATAACCTCTCCATACTTCTCCGAAGGCTCCTATACCTAAGAAAGTATCAGTATATTTATAATGTCCAATTCTGTTAATTCTCATTTATATAAATAAATATAACATATTTTATTTATATCATACATACATTCATCGAATATCCACAACAGAAGTCAAATTATCATGTCCGTGAAATGGAATTTCAACTTTGAGAACACCGTTCTTATATTCTGCAATAACATTACTATTCACTGCCCCGTCTAACTTTATTGACCGTGAAAATTTACCATACCTGCGTTCTGTCAATACGTATTCCCCGTCTACGTCATCGTGATCTTCGTCTCGATCGATAGTTATTGTTACCGTTTCGTTTTTTACTTTAATATTAATATTATTTTTATTCGTTGGGGGTATATCTGCAAATATAATATAACTATAAGATGATCTAATAGTATCTACATCAAATGAATGAGTTGACGTATTTGATATACACATATCTTTATGCGTTATCCAATATGGATGCTGATTTGTAAACCCATTATCCATGAAAAGTCTGTCTAACCATGATTCCCTACGTGACATTTATTTCATAACACAATACTTTAAGTATATGTTGAGATGAAATCTAGAGGTTTTTGACTATCATCGTCTTCATATATAATTCATTAATTTATCAGGCGATTCCAAGATTTTTATCTCGTAGTTATCTATAAGGTCGATAAATTCTCCGTTCAGTGTATACAAATCTTTTTGAAATTCCATGAATCCTCTTTTTATTACGATAATCTTATTCCGTATATCAACTATCACATCCTTACCTATCAAATAAACAATATCGTATTCCCCCAATGTTGTAAGATATTTGTTGTATTGCTCTTTGTTAAAATCTTTTAATCCTAGTTTACATTCATATATGATTTTATTTTGTATACTAATGAAATCAAAGAAACAATTTTTATATTTAAACTGAACTGCTATATCTTCTCCGTATTTACTTTTCAACCTCTGTTCCCATATTTTTTCTTGTTTCACAGATCTCTCTTTGGCTATTTTAAACGATTGTGCTCCTTTGTATTCAATGCCACCTTTTGATTTTATATATTCGAGTATACTAGTTATATTTTCTAGATCATATTCATATAGAAATTTCTTAAAAACAGCTCTATCTAAGTTTGTTTCGTTTTCAAATACTTTTAACCATTTAACCGGTGCTTTTATATCGTAAGGATTGATACTGTCTATTTTTGAGATTATCTTTACTTTTAAATCATTGATAATACGTATATAATATATATAACACTGTATTTCATCTGATGATAGATTTATTTGTATATTTGCGGGATCTAGGAGATTAAAGTATGGATATGTGATTAAAAATTCATTTATATCGTTATCATTTGTAATATCTCCAGATGTTGCTTGTATAAAATATTCTCTGGGATTATAATCGTCTATACGATTATAAAGATATTCATAATCTTTTTGAAACCATTCTTGTTTCTTCAACCACTTACAATAATCTCTATCTTTTAATACTTCAGACAGGGATTTCCTGTTATACTTTCCGAAAGTGATGCTTTCTTTGCTGAGATTTGACATTATATTGATACTTATTACTTGTACAATACTCTTTATATTGATAAGTAATACCAGTGATTATTACAATAATTATAATTCCTACCATAGTCACGATTCTGGTAATATTCATACCACCAGAAATGCGACATACCAAATAAACGATGTGTATCTCAATTGAGAATGTGGATAAACAAAAGTAAAACTTACAACAGCATTACATTAATTCTATAGACATGTATTTTAGATAATCAGAATAGATTTAAGAACAATACATTATTAATTAATAAATAAAAATGAGTGCAATAGGGATAGACCTCGGAACAACATTTTCTTGCGTTGGCGTTTTAAGAGACGGCAAAGTAGAGATTATTTCAAATGATCAAGGTAATAGAACCACACCATCTTATGTAGCTTTTACAGATTCAGAGAGATTAATAGGAGATTCTGCTAAAAACCAAAGCTCTACTAATCCATCAAATACTGTTTTCGACGCTAAGCGTCTTATTGGTCGTAAATTTAAAGACCAAGATATTCAAGATGATATGAAAACATGGCCTTTTAATGTAGTAGAAGACCCCAGCAATGGTAAACCTATGATAAGCGTGACTCATAAAGGCGAAGAAAAACAATTTGCAGCTGAAGAAATATCGGCGATGGTGTTGACGAAGATTAAAGAAAACGCAGAAAGTTATTTAGGAGAAAAAGTAACAGATGCTGTTATAACATGTCCAGCATATTTTAACGATGCGCAACGTCAATCAACTAAGGATGCTGGTACTATAGCTGGACTAAATGTTTTACGTATTATTAATGAACCAACTGCCGCGGCATTGTGTTATGGGTTGAATAACGAAAAGGAGAATGAAAACAATGTTCTAGTATATGATTACGGAGGTGGCACTCTGGATGTATCGATATTGTGTATCGAAGATGGTATTTTTGAAGTGAAAGCTACTGCAGGTGACTGTCATTTGGGAGGTTGTGATCTAGACAACATTCTATGTAATCATTTTTCAAATGAATTTAAGAGAAAATATAAAAAGGATTTATCTGTAAATCCTCGTTCTATTAGAAGGTTGTTAACTGCATGTGAAAGAGCTAAAAGAACTCTATCTTCTTCTGTTACAGCTACTATAGAGATTGATTCGCTATACGATGGTATAGATTTTAATACCACGATTTCTAGAGCACGTTTTGAAGAACTGTGCGCGCACATGTTTAGAAAAACTATGGAACCAGTTGGGAACGTACTTAGGGATTCAATGACATCAAAGGAAGATATTAATGAGATCATACTTGTCGGAGGATCTACACGCATTCCAAAAATAAGAAGCCTCTTATCTAACATGTTTAACGGTAAAAAATTGAGTGAAAGTGTAAACCCGGACGAAGCTGTTGCGTATGGAGCTGCTGTACAGGCTGGTATTCTTACTGGTAATGATAAGGAACTCAATCAGTCAACGCTGCTTTTGGATGTAACACCGCTTTCTTTGGGTATTGAAACAAATGGTAATGTCATGACAACATTGATTGGAAGAAATACTACTATACCATGCAAGAAAACTGATACCTTCGGTACAGCAGTTGATAACCAATCAGTAGTTAATATTAAAGTATTTGAAGGTGAAAGACAATTCACTAAGGATAATAATTTGTTGGGAGAATTTTCTATTACAGGTATTCCTCCAATGCCGCGAGGTAAAGGACAAATTGAAGTCACTTATGATATCGATGTTAATGGTATTCTCACTGTTACAGCACACGAGAAATCAACTGGCTCTATAACGAATATACAAATTAAAAACGATTCAGGAAGATTGTCACAGAATGATATAGACAATATGGTAAATGAAGCAGAAAAATTTAAGGAGGACGATGCAAAAAATATGCAAAAAATTAATGCTAAAAATGAACTAGACACTGTATTATATTCATGTAGAGAAGCTTTGGAAAAATTGCCAGAAGATAAAAGATCAGAGAAGGAGAATACTTTGAATGATATACGTGAATGGTTTGATGATAACCCTGATGCTACGTTGGAAGAATACCAAGAAAAGGTAAAAAATATTCAGAATATATTTACACAGTGTTCATCCGATGAAAATGAGAACGAAGCGTCTGATTCAGATCATAAAGGTCCCAAAATTGAAGAAGTTGATTGAAGAAGTTGATTGAAGAAGTTGATTGAAAAATAAACTATTGTAGTCTAATAGTAAAAAACATTTCATGATTTATATGATATCACTCATATAAATTCATACACTATTAATTTCATTTAATTCTCTAAAGTTATCCTCTCATAGTTCCCACCCAGAACCAAGAATGTCTCACATCCATCTAAGTCGTATCCTTCATCACAACTAGACTTGATTGCGTTCCCAAAACCATACGGATATGAATTGCACATGAACTTCATGTAGACGTACAGTGAGTTGCTTTTACTACACATGATTTCGCGGAGTATTGGATTGTCAATACAAGTAAAAATTGTATAAGCTGTTCTCATCGCATCTTCATTTGCCAGCCAGTTGATCGGATCTAGAGGTATAAACCAAGACAAGTCAGGTCCATACCTTACATAAACATAACTGTCTTTGACAACATCATACCATTCACCGTTGGGAAATTCTACCATTTCATGCGTTTCAAACATAGAATGTTTTGTTTTTTAGAATACTCTTAATTTTAATTATCAAATATAACTTGTGCTATTAATATCTTTTCTATTTCTTACACGTGTATCTTATAAACTTCGACTTCCATCCAATCTGTTTAATTATATTAAATTTATTACACACAATAGTATCAAACAACTTATTACTTTCACCATCTTCAGATATCCATCTTTTATTCGGTTCAGATATATACAAAATACCACCCCTTTTCAATACCCTATACGCTTCTTTAATGTAATCTTCACAATTACTACCCCACATTGCTAAACACAATATACAAATATCTACAGAGACGTCATCATGTGGAAGTGATGAAATATCTTGACATTTAATATATCGCGGATCAATACTCACATGATCATAGTTATAGAATGTATAGTTATTTTTTAATTCTTTATCTGTATAGTATCCTATTACTTCTTTAGAAAGATCGCCATAGCCACAACCCATATCTATGACACTGGTTGGTATAGAAGGGTTTCTGTTAATAAGATGATGTTTGATTTCGTTACGCGGTATATCTTTAGGATCAAAAGTAGATTCGTTTATTTGTACAGTTTTGTGGTATTCTATAAACTTATTCTTATCCTCTTTAAAAAAAGAATGTAGATTTTTAGACGTCATTGTCTTATACTTTTGATGACACTCAGATAGATATGATTTCTTGTTTTTTGATATTGAGATACTATTTTTGGTTTCTTTAATATTGTTATCATCATGTTTAATAGTCAATATCGTGGATTTTTTAGTATTCGCGTTATTTATTGAACTGCTTTCACTTAAATCATTGTCTTCTATCTTATCTGGTTGTTGTTTTGACTTTTTATGCGTACCGCAACATCTTAAACCTTTAGACGTTTCATATGATGCTCCTTTACCACATGGTTTACCTTTGTTTTCACCGCTCTTAATAAGTATTTGACATGTACCGCTAGCTTCTACAGACAAAGAAGATTGTGTTTTGATGGTTGTGGTTTCAGATAATGTATCTGGATTTGGATGATGTATTTTGCAATACCCATTGTATTTACCTTTAAAAGTACATTGTTTTTTATTTTTAAAAACCCCTGTACACGTATCATATTGTGTTTTAGATATCGCTTTAGGCATCTCAAATACTTCCGACTCTTCTATTTCGTCTTTTGCATGAAGTGTTACATTTAAGATTGGATATTCTTTAACAATACTTTCAAATTTTTCTCTACATTCTTTGTTCGTGTATACCGTACCCTTTTTGTTCTTATATCGTTGTTTATAACTATCCAAAAACTTCCCCAACGAAGTTGATTGTGGCGGTTGTTTCTTATTGTCTATAATATACTTTTCAATCTCGTCTAGCTTCTCTAGACAATTCTTAATATCCTTCTCTCCCTGGTCCATTAATATGTTAGGATATGTG
>JGI24539J26755_10000985_pt1 | contig 13304 bp, 21 predicted proteins | sample NorSeaMetagenome_2_FD_26755 | JGI IMG/M metagenome (IMG submission 26755) | reverse complement strand
GCTGCAATGCCAAAACTTTTGCAAGTTTTTGTTATCTCACTTAGGGCTAATGAAATTGCAGGGAAAGCAAAACCATGATTTGCATCAATTCGAATCACACTCCCCTTTGAACTTAAGATTGAAGGAGATACACTACCAGCAACCTTACCGGCAATGACTTGCTCAACGTAGGAAGGAATTCGTGATAAGCCGTGCCCAGCTTGGCCATCAAACTCAGCATTGATTAGTGCATCAGCGACTTCTTTTGCATTTTCATCTGAAGTTTGGTTATTTGTTAGAGCATTAAAGGCTAGATCCCACGCCTCCTTCTCACTTATTTGCAATGTTTTTATCATCAAAAGTCCCTATAAATTTACAAATTAAATTATAGTTATATTAATGGTTGCAAAGTTTATTTTCTAATGATAAATTTCTCTTTTAAGACTAGGGTTGCTTTTTATTGCAGTGTCCTTTGGATGTTTTTTGCTTTTTTTATTGCCACCACATACTCAAAGCTTAATGATCAAATAATAATTAGTTGGTTTGATCTTTATAATGTATATTGGCATATATTCTATATAGTAGGTATTCCAGTTTGGCTTTATTGGTTTGCTATACGGCCTTATAAATGGATAAAAAAAATTCGTAACTCTGGTCAAAAAAAATGAAACTAAATATTGGTATATTTCAATACAAAATGCGTGATGAAACGCCTCATGCAAGAATCAAAAGGCTTGCTGCTCATTTAAAGAAAAATAGAGCCTTAGATTTAATGATATGCCCTGAGCTCTTTCTTTCAGGATACGGTAGTGAAGATAAAATTAAGGAATTTTGTGAGTCAAGTAAGGGTGATTATGCAAAAAAAATTAGTCTGCTTGCAAAAACATACGCAACTGCAATCCTCTATGGTTATCCTGAAAAAAATAGTAATAAGCTCTTTAATGCTGCCCAGCTTTTTGATAAAAATGGCAAGTCACTAGCCAATCATAGAAAAAAAATGTTGCCACCAACTGCCAGCGAATCCAAAATATTTACACCTGGTGATGGGGACTCTATCGTCTGGATCAATGGCATCAAAACGGCAATTGTTATATGCTACGAATTAGAGTTTCCAGAGCTAATAAGGAAATTATCTTTGGCTGGCGTGCAATTAATTCTTGCTCCAACTGGACAGTCTTCTCATTGGCCAGCTGCTGCAAAATACATATGCCGAAGTAGGGCATTTGAGAATGGTATTTTTGTGGCGTATGCCAACTCCACAGGAAGTCTTAATGGTATTAATTTTATGGGTGAGAGTAAGGTTATTGGCCCTGATGGATTAGATATTATTAATGCCAAAAAAGGTGAAAAGACTATTATTGGGGAAATAGATACCAAACAAATTTCATTAGTGCAGGAAAAGCTGCCTTATCTAGAAGATTCTAGAACTCTCAATTAATTAAAACGTCAGAAAGTAACTCTAAATTCTACTTATCTAAATCGCATGAAGAATTGTCTATGCCCCATGGAGTCTTAGTGTTGCAAAAAATTGCACCATTGAGAATAGCGCCCATAAGGTTTGCACCTGTAAGATTGGCGTCAGTAAGATTGGCCTGAGTAAGGTCAGCTTTTGCCAAGTCTGCCTGTCTCAAATCAGCCCCAATCAACCAAGCCTCTTTAAGCTTTACACCAAATAAATTTGCTGCAAAAAATGATGTGTTCTCTAAGTTAGCGCCTTCCAGGTTAGAGCCATATAAACTTGAACCTTCAAAGTTTGATCCAAAGAAATTTGTGCCACTAAGGTTTGCTTCTATAAAGTTTGCTCCACTGAGACTAGCTCCAATGAAGTTTAAGCCGTTAAAATCTGAGTCTCTTAAATTACAACTATTACACTGATTTAATTGATTTAACGCATCAATATTGAAATCAACATTTTGCCACTCATCGGCACTATTAGCGCCTGCTGAAGTAATAATAGTTATGGAAAAAAGGAAAAAGAACAATAAATTTTTCATAGTTTTAATATTTGAAGAATTTAATTAATTGATATAGAATACCTAAGAGGGCTAAGAAAGTAAAAATTTTTTATAATATTTAGGAGAAGCATAATGGCTAATTTAGTAAAAAAATCTTTTGATAATCCAGATGATTCAGTAACACCTGATAAAACTAGCGTAGCAACCCTAGAGTTTGGCTCAGTAAAAGCCAACAGAATTACTCTGCAACCGGGATGGATGTGGTCAGAATGCATCAAGCCCCATGTTGGTGGTGAGAGCTGTCAAGCAGGTCATCTAGGCACATGTATCCAAGGCACTATGCGTGTTACCCATGATGACGGCACAGAGATGATTGTAAGTGCTGGAGATGCCTACTCTATTTCTCCAGGCCATGATGGCGAGATAATCAGTGATGAGCCTTTTATTGGCTATGAATTTAATAATCAAGGCAAATCTTTTGCAGTTTGGGATAGTTAAAAGACGGTTTTTATTTAAAAAAAACCCTATTAAATAGGGTTTTTTTTAGTCACATTTTTTTATATGGAAACAAAAATCTATCAGAATCATCACTCTAACGCTTCGCTTGATAGCGTAGTAAAGATGCTTAATGAATCAGCTAAAAAATCATTTGAAGATGCAACACCCATCCCAGCAGCAGTAAATCATTCTGTCGAATTTTATAATCATGAACAAGATCGTATTTTTAATCAAGAATGGATTTGTATAGGTCGGACCGATGAACTTCCCAATACTGGGGATTATCTCACTCATGATATAGCAGGTACGCCGGTCCTAATTGTTCGCCAAGAATCCAGTGAGATTATGGGATTTATAAATGCCTGTGCCCACCGATTTACCTGTCTTGTATCAAAGCAAACTGGTAATGCATTTGCTTTTACCTGCCCCAACCATGCCTGGACATATGCACTAGATGGTACTTTAAAGCATGCGCCCTTTATGGAGATGAAAAATGATTTTGATATTGAAAGTCATCGCTTGAAAACTCTTAGTACTGAGGTTTGGGAGGGGTTTATTTACATAACGCTTGCAAAAGATCCTAGCAAAAAAGTTGCTCCTTCACTTGAAGAGTTACGTAAAAATATCGTTGGCCAATATGACATGGCTAGTTATAAGACCATAATACGCGAGAGCATGTCATGGGATGCGAACTGGAAAAATTTAATTGAAAACTTTACTGAAAGTTATCATGTTCCCATTGCCCACCGGAAAACATTTGCTAATCATAAAAAAGCTATTGAAGACTATGTATGTGGTGAAGATAATGACCATTATTGCTATCATTATGCGCCTCAAGAAGCAGAAAGTGGTCCTGGCGCTGCTCATCCAAACAATACCAAACTAGAAGGACTATGGAGAAGGACCATGGTTGATTTTTGTATTTTTCCTAATCATTTAATTACGCTTATGCCAGATTATCTTTGGTGGGTTTCTGTGATGCCTGAGGGAATCAATCGCTTCAAAGCGACATGGGGTGTGGCAGTCCCACCAGAAATACTTAAAGAAATTCCAGAAGCAGAATACGATGAATGGGTTCAACAAATGACCAACTATATGGAGACCGCTAATAATGAAGATAAGCTTCTTGTGCAGGGTCTTAATCGAGGCACCAGCTCTCGCATATTACCGGAGGGAACCCTCCATCCAATTGAAAAAAATCTTTGGCAGTTTACTAAGTATCTTGCAAGAATATCTAGCTAATTAATAGAAAAAAATTTAAATTCTATCCGGTATATCATAGTTATATTCATCTGTGGAGGACTCATCATGTGAGTAGGTTTTTTTCTTCCACTCACTAACAAGAGGATGCTCACCTAACTCGTTATATACTTTTCTAAGGCCATCAAAAGGCTGAATAACTTCTGGTGGAATATCATCAAGCACTCCTTGGGCAATCCAGCCTAGAAAACTCCAGACTGCAATATCAGCAACTGTCACTGTGTCTCCCACAAACCAATGCGAACTATTTGCTTCGATAATCTCCTCTAAGTAACCAAAGTATCTAGGCAAGTCTGTATTTGTTAGATCGGCTCTCATTTGCTTTTTTATTATTGGATCATTTTCTCGCATTGAGAGATTCAACATTACATTCATATCAGTAACCGTGTCAATAATTTGGTCTACTTTTCCTGCCTCAACCATATCCTCAGGATACATGCCACTGAGCTTACCACAGATTCGAGCAATACCACCAGACTGAGCAACACTCTGACCATCTATCACTAGAACAGGAAGCTGTCTGAAAGGAATTGATGTACCGTCTTTAAGCTTACCATGCTCCTTTAAAAACTTATTGTCATCACCGGTAATCCTAACATCATCAAACTCAATATTGGCCATGAATAAAGATAACCTAGCAACCTCAGCCCTCCAGAAAGGCATATCAAAATATATAATTTTTAAATCCATTTGATTTACTCCCAGAATATCGTAAAATATACATACATTTTAGATAAAAAAAATATTTGATGTTATTGGATTATAGGTAAATATATAGTTCATAAAAAACCATTATTGTTTCATGTCTAATTTGTATTAAAAAAGGGTATATTTCCATCCTTACAGGCCTCTGAGGCTGTATGGTTTTTTAAAAAAATATCAAGGAGTTAGTATGGACGGTATGTTACAAGCTGGAGATTTTGTTGGCGTCTCATTTTGGTTAGTATCTGTTGCTATGGTTGCCTCAACAGTATTCTTCTTTTACGAGGGTATGAACGTAAATAAAGAATGGAAACTTTCAATGACAGTTGCAGGATTAGTTACATTAGTTGCTGCGATTCACTATTACTATATGAGAGATCACTGGGTTGCAACTCAAAGTTCTCCAGTAGTTTATAGATACATTGACTGGTTAATTACTGTGCCTTTATTAATGATTGAATTCTTCATCATTCTTAAAGCGGTAGGTGCAACAATTTCAACAAACTCTTTTTGGAGATTGTTGGGTGGTACGCTAGTTATGCTTATCGGTGGTTTTGCTGGTGAAGCAATGCTAATCTCTGCTTCCCTAGGATTTATCATAGGTATGGTAGGTTGGGCAATTATCATCTGGGAAATCTTTGGTGGTGAAGCTAGTAAAGCAGCTGAAGCGAATGAAGGTGTAAAAACTGCATTCAATGCACTAAGAATAATTGTATTAGTAGGCTGGGCTATTTATCCACTAGGCTATATCTTNGGATATATGATGGGTAGTGTAGATGCAGGCTCTCTAAACATTCTTTATAACCTTGCAGATTTTGTTAACAAAATCTTATTTGGTTTAATTATTTGGAACGTAGCAGTAAAAGAATCTGCTTAATTTTAGATAATAGAATAATTAAAAGCCCTCTTTATGAGGGCTTTTTTTAACTCTATTTTTTTTAAAATAATATCTTAATAAGAAATTAAAACAGAAAGATGATACATACATCACTCTCAAGATTTAATGAAGACATGCGTTTCTCAGTTTCTGAAAAGCTGACTCAGAGAACAATTAGTGAGCTTAAAAAAGAACTAGTTATAGTTGAACAGTCTTTAAATGATTGGAAGAAAAAATTAGATAGCAGGGCTTTTGGAAAAATTAAAGATAATAATATTACTTATGAAGAATGGAGAGATATTTATATTAGTCATGGATGGATGGAAATATCTGCTCACAATTGCTGTTATGATCCCCAAGGCATAACATTTGAAAATGGTCTTGGAAAGCTCAAATCAAATAAAGAAAATGATAATGTGGATGAGCAGTATTTTGCCTCCTATGAGCTTGATATTTCTTACTTAGACATCTGGAAAGCTTGGAGTAGGTACCATCAAAAATGGCGTCTTAGAATTGATAAACTAGCGATAGAAACTTTTAACATGAGTAGGGTCACTCAAACCAATTTTACTCGACTAGAGGATGCTCTGCTTGTCACTCTTGGCCTAAGTCCCTCAGTTGTAGGCACAAAAGGTTTTGAAAACTTTAGCCTTGAAGAGAAGCTATTTAAAATTAACAAAGTTAATTACAAAAATTACAATGGATTTGCTTTTGAAATAAGTAGTAACTTATATAGCAATGATGGTTACGGACACATAGAATGGTATCTTAAATCAAGAAAGGAATATACCTTGATCGAGCGAATAGGAACCAGAGGACAGCCATCACAATTTAATGACAGACTGTCTTCTCAAAAATTCCTCAAATGGGCTTATGAAAATAAATATATAGAACAAATAATTAAAGCCGTAAGCCCAGATAAAAATAACATCAGAATTAACTGAGTTACTTCACCATTCAAACAAAATACGTTACTAATGCTTTTTAAATAACTACGAAACTATAAGCTATTATTTATCTTCAGCTTCAATATTTTTAAATTCTTTCACCGTCAATACTGCCCCAACTATTGCAAGCACAAAACAAAATAAACCGGTAAAGAATAATAATGAATCTTCCATGTTTAGTCCTTCCTGGCTATTATTTTAAAATAAATAGCAAATGTTAAAATTGATGGAATCCAAGTTGAAGTAAACAATGCTTCTTGCTTAGTATCAACACCTTGAAACCAAAGAAAAGCAGTTGTTACAAATGCAACTGCAACAGAAATTAAAATACAAATATCTGACGTTTTAATCATAATTACACCCTCTTTTAAAAATTAATCTTCATTCCAAAAAGCCCAAGAACCTATTAATAAGAAAATGACTGCCAATGAGGCATGCGCTCTTATACTAGTTTCCTGGGGCAACTCTATTAAGAATGGGACAATATTAACCATACCAAGCAAAAGCCAAATGACCGCTAATGTTGCTAGAAAAAGCGCTATTTTCCCAATTTTAATTTTCATACAATTCTTTTTTTAATATAAATTTAGTTCACGTATTATCAACTAGATAATACAATTAATTTAGCAGTTTTTTGCTTCAAGTGAAGTTCTTATGTGGATATTAGTCTCTTGAATGCACCATATGTTTAATTTCTAGAACATTAAGATTTGGATCTTCAACAAAGAAAGTTTCCTGCTGATANTCTGTACCTTCAAATCGAATATATGGATCGTCTAGAAATCCATTGTGATCAAGAACATTTTGTCGAACTTGCTTATATTGGTCCATCTCTAAATGCACCCCAAAGTGAGGAACTACTACATTTCCCATATCAACATCATGTCTAATCCTATCTGATGATAGCCTAGGTTTTGAGCTATGGAGCGTTAATTCATTACCCCAAAAATCAATATCCTGCCATAAGCCATCCTCAGCCATATCTAATTTACAGCCAAGTACCTCTTGATACCAAGGAACAGTGATTGATAAATCTCCAGCCTCTACTGCTAAATGAAATCTATTGCTCATTCTAAGTTTCTCCGCAGACAAGATTATTTTAAAAAAGCATTATATCCGTTAATTATTTGAAAGTAAATATCTCAAAAAGATCCATACAATATGATTAAGGCTCAAAAAAACTATTCCAGTTAACAGGCTTGAAATTAATGTATACTATTTTTTACATTAAGTAATTTGTATCATACTTTATATCTGTTATAATATACATAAAGTAACTTATAACATACATAATGAATATCAAAATTAGAAATACCTTGGGAGAAATAATAGGAGCATTAATCGCGATGATTTGGATGTGGCTCCACTTAACTGAAAGGGCAATAATGACTATAGATTCTGTGTCTAGAGTGCTTGCTCAGGGTATTGGAATCAGCATTATTTTAATTATTGCCCTTAATATAGTTATGAACATGCTCTTTTCAATGGTTACTGGCAAACTCGAGAAAGATATTGATGATGAAAGGGATAAAATTTTTGAACTCTACGCCTTGCAAGTTAGTAGCGCAATATTTGGTATTGCTCTTGTAATAACTCTTGTTTTATTAGGCTGGTTTAATCTCACTATTAATGCAGGCCTAATTGCTATAACTTTTTCGGGATTTACAGCAAGCATTGTTAGTCTTTTTTTAAAGNTTTANCTCTANAAGTAGTAATGATTAAGAAAAAGATTAATATTGAAAATACTGTCAGGAAACTCAGATTTAATAATGATGAGATGACACAACAACAATTAGCAGAACTTGTAGGCATCTCAAGACAGACCGTCGTTGCCATTGAAAAATACAAATACACTCCATCATTAGATCTTGCATTTAAGATTGCGCTGGCATTTGATATGGAGATACAGGAAGTTTTTTTTGTAAATAAATAAATATTTATTAGGAGGAAGTAATGGAAATATCTGAACTAGAGCCAAAAATAAAAGATACTCAAGTCGAACTCATAAAGCACCAGGAAAAAACTCAAAGATTTAAGGAATATGTGCAGGGGTTACTTATTGGGCTCTACACACAAGATGAATTTAATAGAAGAGTCGATGCTATTTTTAATGAAACCTTTAANAGAGATACAAATGACTCATGAAAATCATAAGTTAATTGATCATATTGATAGTATCAATGACAACTTAAATAAAATTGAGCAAAGCTCTAAAAGAAATACTGATAATGTGGGGATTATATGGCTAACACTGTTAAGTTATATCATCTATATAGAGTTTTTTAAATAAAGTAATATTAAAACATAGGAAATAAGCATGAAAGACTATCCAGTTAAATTAAAGATTGATTACTTGGAATCATCCAATCGATTAACTGCTCTATTTAGGTTTATTCTTGTTATCCCAATTGTCTTTATTTTGGGCTTAATTTCAACTTATGCCGAGGCTTTATCATTTGCTATTGCAATGATGTTACTCTTTCAAGAAAAGTACCCAAAGTTTTGGTTTGAATGGAATATTGGTATCACTAAATTTGCCTATAGAATCGCAGCTTATTTTTTTCTCATGCAAGATGAATACCCTTCTACAGATCAAGCTCAATCAGTTCAAATTACAGTGCCTTATCCTGAAGTTAAAAATGATTTAAAAAGNTGGATGCCACTTGTTAAATGGATTCTTGTTATCCCTCATATCATAGTCCTTGTCTTTCTTTTTATCGGAGTTATATTCTCAACAATTTTTGCATTACTAGCTATCCTATTGACAGGTAAATATCCACAAGAAATCTTTAACTTTGTTGAGGGTTTTTTGNGATGGACACTTAGAGTNAGNGCCTATGCTCTTCTATTAACAACTGATGAGTATCCGCCGTTTCGTTTAAAAGATTAAATAATAAAACATTATAATGGACTGCTGAACATTTATAGAGTGAGATGAAATGAGTTACTTTATCCCTCATGCNAAAAGAGAAGANCTAAAACGAAAGACAGTTTATGACTTTGAAACNCAATTCCTTTTAATTAGTGCAATTGAAAAAAGATATACTTCTGAAATTATTAAAACCATACCCCTTTGTGAAGATTTATTCAGCATCGGTTTTGAACAAAGAAAAAAATGATTGGGAATTCGACCAATGGCGNNATGTTTATATCAAACATGGGTGGAACGAAGTCAAAGGAAATCCAAGATTAAAAAATAATTTCAAGGTAGAAGAATCAGCTCAAACCAACTGGATTAAAAAAGGCCTACTTCCTGACAAGAGCTCAGAAAAATGGACTGAATTCACTAAAGACATTGATGGTGAATCTTACAGACGAAGTTTTCCCGAAGACAAACAAAAATTCTGGGCTTGGCATATAGTGAATCATGACAAAACCGCATTTAAAAAAAGACATTATCTAGTTCGGGATGCTTCCTTTGACCTAGATTGCCTAGAGTTATATTCAGATATTTACCTACATGAAGCATTTCTGATAATGCTAGGAATTTCTCCTGATGATATAGATAGAAAAGAGTTTTTTAGTTGGATGTTGAGTATGGACTTGCTTTCAATGATAGTAGACTCCATTCCTGATAAATTAAAAACAAAATTCGAAGATTTTAAAGAATGGAATATTCTTAAAAGGCAATTTGTAAAGAGCAAGAAGGTGGAGAAGGTTATTATTAAAAATGAAAAAATAACCCTTCACACTATTCAAATTGATACTAAGGAGTTTATTGAATGGGCTTTAAAGAATGACATCATTGAAAAAGATACTACCCAATTTGTAGGCTTCCTAGATACCTAATAAAGCGCTTAATCTCCTTTAAATTTAAAGCTCATTATATTGAATAAATATGCGAGATCAATTATTCTCATATACTCTGTTATGAGTATCATAACAACGAATGAATGTTGTACATCTCATTAAGTGTTTAAGTCGCTGAGCACCAGCGTAGGTACATGAACTTCTAATACCGCCTAATATGTCCTGAATTGTATTTGATACTTCACCACGATATGGAACTAATACTTCACGACCTTCCGAGCTTCGATAATCTTTAAGTCCGCCAAAGTGTTTTACATTTGCTGCATCTGAACTCATGCCATAGAACTGAATAAATGACTTTTCTTCAGTCACGTCAACTTCTTTTGTAATATATTCTTTAGTAATTATCTTGCCACCACCCTCGTCATGTCCTGCTAACATTCCACCTAGCATTACAAAGTCAGATCCTCCTGCAAATGCTTTAACGACATCACCTGGTGAAGCACAACCACCATCAGCAATAATATGTCCGCCAAGTCCATGGGCCGCATCGGCACATTCCATGACTGCTGATAATTGTGGATATCCAACACCAGTTTGAATACGAGTAGTACAAACACTTCCTGGTCCGATGCCGACTTTAACGATATCAGCACCATTTAGAATTAATTCTTCTGTCATTTCACCAGTGACTACATTGCCTGCAATGATTACCACATTCGGATATTGTTTTCTAAACTTTCTAACGAAGTTGCTAAAACGTTCACTATATCCATTTGCTACATCTATACAAACATACTTCAGATTGCCTTTCTCAACTTGTTTGTATACTTCCTTGAACTTTGCTGAATCATTATCAGTAATACCAATACTCATTGCCACATGTTCACGTCTAAAATCATTCTTGGCATTAAAGTAATTAACGAGTTCGTCTACTGCTAGAGTCTTCACAAGACAGGTAAAAATTTGTTGTTTTGAAAGGATGTCTGCCATGTCAAATGTACCAACTCCATCCATATTAGAGGCCATAATAGGCACACCTCGATAATGTCGATAATCATCTATTGTGTCACCTTTATAATTGCGAAATTTAAAACCGCGTTCTAAGTCAACTTCCTTTCGTGAACCTAATGTGCTTCGTTTTGGTCTAATTAAAACATTGTTATAATCTAACTTAATATCTTCTTCAATTCTCATTTCTCAATTCCTAATTATTTATAAACTTATTGGNCAATATTTTGCTAATGTTACACTCTCCACCAAACAATATTCTTAATCTATCTTATTCAAGATTGTTATTACTAATAATTTCGATAACAACTTTATCTCCAAAATCGTTTTCTCCAGAGATCTTGCCATTATTTAAATTACCTTGTAAAGATGTGGCTGAAATCCCTCCTAAAGGCCAATATATAAGATCTCCTGAAATGGTAATTTGACCATTAGTTTTCCATCTAATTTTTAATTTATCTCTAACTGAGCTATTTTTTAATTTACCTCCATCTGAGCTCGATGGCCAGAACCTTTCGCTACTATGGATTTTGCCCTTACAATTGTCTGTGGCTAAAGTCAGTCTGTCCATTCCTTTATATTTAAGCTCCCAGTTTTCTTCTGGAATTGCTACATACCATTTGGCAATATATTCACTTCCACGAAGACTACTTTCTTTACAGTCAATAGCATCTTTTTCATCTTGGAGTTCAGCTTGTTTNTGAAGGAGCTCAACTTCGAGTTCAGCTTGTTTCTGAANGAGCTCAACATTGTTATTTTCTTCTATAAAATTATTNCCCAAATGAAGCATGTAGGGATGAACGCCAAAGTTCGGTGATTCATTAAAATTTGAACCCATGTAATTTTTTACATCAAAAGTATAAAGTTCTGGCATATATCGCTTAACAAATTTAGTATGGGCTTTTACAAATTCATTGTCACCATCTTCCCATCGATAAACATTTTGACCATTGTCACTTTTTTCATATTCTTCTTGTGATAAATTCTTTATCTGACTATAGGGAAGCCACATTGACCCAACATCATATTTTGCCCATTGAGCAGTCAGCTTAAAGTCTTTTAAAAATCTGTAATTAAAGCTTAAATACTCATGAACTTTTGCACCACGAGGAAGCGTATGTTCAAGATAGTCATAACCAACTGCATCATATATCTCTGCTAGTAAACTTGCGTAGTATGTGTATTCCCAAGAGTAATTTAATGTATTTCCACCTCTAGAAGCATGATTAATATTAATACCATCTTCATTAACAAAAGCATGCACCACATACATGTCATCATGCCCTTTATCTAACAAAGTTTGGTTTTCTAATCTAAAGCCCAGCATAATTTCACCCACTGCTACTTTCATTCGAATGTTGCCACAGTTATTTGTGCCTGTATCTTTATGAAAGACACTGTTAATATTATTTATATCACAAGGCCTTGTTCCATAATTCATCACAGGAAACGTTTGCTCTATTAGCTTTTTAGTCATGTAAGAATCTACGCGTTTACGCTCATCTGGCGTGTACTCTATTTCGTCATACCAGAACGCATAAGACTGGGCAAAAGTTCCGATGGTGGATGGTATATCATAGCCTGCAACATTGTAGCCGCCAGACTTTGTAACAGGTATAACAAACATAGGATCTTTTGTAGCTGATGCCCACGTAAGTAATATGTCTGCTAATATTTGTGGATTGCTTGCCGCTAATCCATGAACATAAGCTTGACAATGAAACCATGCACGATGTGAATCTTCATCTGGATATGGATTTACATTTGTAATTCTATTTACACAATTCCATTCTTTATTTTTTTTAACTCGAAATCCATTTATTGGGACTTGTTTGGCATATTCTTTTAAAGCTTCAAAATCAGCAACCGGTTCCCAATCCTTCACAACTTTGATTTGTTTAAGTGTATCTGGTAATAGTCCATTGGAGTTTGCACTTGAGGTTTCAGAAGAAGAGGTTGTTGAACCTCCACAATTGTATACAAAATAAGTACCATCAGCTGAAATACTCTTTATTGGCTCACTTCCATCAGGGCATGAACCCGCAGAACTCTGTATTGAGAAAAGTGATAAAGCTAAAATCATAAGTAGATTCTTCATACAAGTTTTAAGGTTTAAATGGGATTAGATTTAGAATACCATAGCTAAATTTAAATAATTAGATATAAGTCAACTTGAACTAAAGTCCAAATTTCGTTTGATGTGTGAGGCAGCTTTTTTTTACACTATAATTAATTTTCTTTAAAAACAATACTAGGAGTGCTAATGTCAGTAGCAAGAATTACAACAGTAACCTTTGAATCAAATGAAGCGGCAGATATTGCTGC
>JGI24539J26755_10000984_pt1 | contig 13309 bp, 14 predicted proteins | sample NorSeaMetagenome_2_FD_26755 | JGI IMG/M metagenome (IMG submission 26755) | reverse complement strand
ATTATCATTATCATTATCATTATCATTATCATTATCATTATCATTATCATTATCATTATCATTATCATTATCATTATCACTTTTAACATCAAGATTTTGACTTTTAACATCTGATTTAGTTAAAAATCTATTTAGTTTATTTGTATTTCTTGTAATAACTGAAAATAATGAACTTGTAAATGTTTCATTATTTTTAATTTCTTTATTATTATAATTTTCATTTAATTCAGGAGTTTTAATATCATTATTTTCATCTGTATTTAATTCTACATATTGATTTACGGTATTATTATTTATTGTTTCTTCTATTTGTTCAATTATACTATCAATTGGAATACATTCAATTAATGTATGTTTAATAATTTTTTTTATTTTTTTTTCAATAATATTATAATTATTCTGTATTTCTATTTCTCTTAAATTATTTTTAAAAAACAAAAATGGATTTTTCCAAGCCCACGCAGCTACATTAATAAAACATTTGTGAATATAATCTTCTATTGAAGGATATTTAATATTAACATTATCAATAGAATCCTTATATTCATATATTTTAATTCGAATACTTGTAATTATAACAAATTTATATAATTTATCTATATTTTTATATTTTGACTTTTTTAGAATTTGATTATATTCATTTTCTATATAATTATTATTCCATTCTTTTATTTTATTTAATTCATTTTGAAATCCTTTTAATCCTGTTTTATTATCATTTGATATATCAAAATATTTTTTTATTTTTTCTGCAATTGGTATTGTTAAAGATTCTTGAATATATTTTGTATATTCTTTTTTATTATCAACAAGCCCTTGCATAATTATATATTAAATAATCCATCTTTCTTATATAATTTATACAGGTATTGGATTAATACCTATATTTAATTCGTTGGTTTTTAATGATTTCATTATAGAAGCATCTAAACGATCTTCGTAAGCATTAACTTGAAGATTATTTTTTGTAAAACTATCTCTGAAAGATTTAACACTAGGTTGATTTTGATATATTTTAGCTACATTACCATAATCTTCAACATTTAATTCATTTTTATTTACAGATATATTTACATCTTTCGAATCTATATTTAAATTCATATTTCCGGGATTTGGTGTATGTCCTGCTGCAATTAATATTCTTTCTCTTGTATCATCTTGTGGTGCATTATAATATTGTTTTCTAAAACCGGTTCTATGATCTTGTATAGATGATACATTACCAGTAGTTGATACTTGTGACGTAAATTCTTTATTAGTATTATTTAATTTAATTTTTTTATTAGAATAACCTCCAATCATTTTATTTAATATTCCACCTAAGAAACCATATTCAGATTTCCCTTTTATTGTTGTTTCTTTAACTGTTGTTTTAGCAACTGATTCGGGATCATATACATATGTTTTATACACTATGGGACCAATATTTCTATAATTATCTTTTAATAATGAAGATGATGTTTCTTTAACTGTTGTTTTTGCCTTATCATCAAACGGTATATATGTTTCAATTGTATTTCCTTTTAAATTACCTATATTATTATCGTGTATAGTTGTTTCTTTAACTGTTGTTTTTGCGATATCTTGAGATGCCGAATAACCATTATTTGGACCTTTTAGATTTGCATTTTCATTATCGTGTATGGTTGTTTCTTTAACTGTTGTTTTTGCGATATCTTGCGATGCCGAATAACCATTATTTGGACCTTTTAGATTTGCATTTTCATTATCGTGTATGGTTGTTTCTTTAACTGTTGTTTTTGCGATATGGTTTACAGGATCATATGTTGTTGCTTTTTCAACAAGTCCTTTAATGTTTCCACCTGTTTCTCTGGCGGAATCAACCATATATTCTTTTGTACTAAATTTAATACCATCTATAATAGGAGCAATAACTGCTTTAACAACAGATGTAATATTAGTTATTGCAGTTTTTGATTCTGTTGTTTGTCTTTCATTATCATATACAATAATTGTATCTTTACCATATTGATCTTCGTTACCAATACCTGGTTTTATATATTTAACACCACCACTATATTCAATATGAGAATTTTGTTTATTAGTATCTTTAACATTTTCAATAGATCTTTTAGATTCTTTCAAATTCGCACCTGTAGTTTTAAACCAATTATTTTTATTTGTTTTAAATACAGTTTCTGGTTTATTTTTATCAAATGAACTAACAATACCTCTTTGTGAAGTTTTAATTTCAGGTGCTCTATAATTATTTTTAAATGTTCTCATTTTTTGATTTGTTTTTGTTCGCAGATCGTCTATATTTTTTTCTTTAGAGTGAATATTACTATAAAAATTATGAAACCCCCCAGAACCTTTATTATTATATCCATCATTAATTCCAGGTCCTACTCTTATTTTATCAATTGGAAAAACATTATTACTAATTTGAGACAAAGTATTAACTGCTCTATTTTTAAGAAACTTAGAATTAAAATTTGAACCAGATATATTATTAATCCCTTTTTGAGGTTGAAAAAAATTTTCTATTTCTTTTTTATTATTATACAATTTATGTACTTCAGTATTATCATCAATAACATAATTATTTGTATTTATATTTTGTGTAACACCATTTTTTATAAATTTTTGCATATTATTATGTTTTAAATTATTTACATCCATTTTTTCTCCGGTCAAAGAAATAAAACTTTCTTCTACTGCTGCAAAATTAGATTGTTCTCCATTTGAATAATTTAAATTATTTAATTTTGAATTTGTATTAAAAGAAAGATCTTTATTTTTAATATTTTCCCAATTTGTTGAGTTGTTATAATTATTCATAGAAGGAATATCTGCACCTCGTAATTCCATTATTCTCTAATGAAATTATATATAATAATATAATATAAAAATACTTAAAAATATTTATATAAGAATATTTACAATATTTTAATTAGATATGATATTAATATATAGCGATCAATGCAAACATTGTAATATATTACTTGAAACAATAAAACGTCATGATAAAAATAATATAGTTAAAAAGATATCAATTGATGTTTTAAGACATAATAATTACAATTTTAATGATTTTATTCACTCTGTTCCTGCATTGATACCCAATGTTACTAATAATAAATTAAAAAAAGATGATATTTTATACGGAAAACAAGTTTTTGATTATTTATTATTACCAAATAGAGGTGCTTTATTTACACAAGATAATAATACACGATTAAATAAGGATGTAAAAGATTCTAAAGAAAATGAAACTTTTGATGCAAATAACGCAAATAATGATAATATTAATGAACCAATTGCTTTTACTTTAGGTTCGTGTATGTCAGATGCATTTTCATCATTAGATGAAAATAGTGATAATTTATTAAAAGATAAGGTATATAAATGGGATTTATTAAATAATAATAATAATATATCAATATCCGATGCTGTGGATAATACATCTATAACTCCAATATCATCAACAAATGATGAAGATAAATTACCATCATTAGAAGAATTGTTAAGCAAAAGAAATCAAGAAGTATTATAAAATTCATATAAAGAAAATTTATAAATTTAATATATAAAAGTAGAATGAGTAAATTATATATACTTAACCAATATTATATAGATTTAATAAAAAAAATAAAAAAAGTGGCAAAAAAACACAAAGAAAAAAGTGTTACCGCCAAGGATGTTTTAAATAAAATTAAAAATAATTATTTAACATTAGATAATAATACAGATGAATATAATACTCATTTAAAATCTATATTAACAGATGATATATATAATTCTTATAAACGCGAATTAACAAAAAAAGAAAAAAAAGAGGAAAATACTGATGATGGTGTCACTATTAATGAAGATGATATTAATACAACCGCGTCTTTATGGTTAGATAATAATTCTAGTTTAGAATTATTAAAAGATATAAAATTAGAAGATATAAAAAAAATATTAAGAGATGATTATATTTGTCACCAATTTATTGCTATATTCTTAATTTTTACTAAAGATGAATTATCTGATGAACAAGCTACTAATATTGTAGATTTATTACAAAAAATAAATTACGAGGACGAAATTAAAGAATTAGAAGATGATAATGATATATTTAAAACTATTTTAGTTAATCTTCAATATATTAAACAACAAAAAATTAAAAAAGGTGTTGATATGAATTTGGGAGGTATGGAAAATACAACTTTAGGAAAACTTGCTAAAGAAATATTAGAAGATGTGGATGTTAATAAATTACAAAAATCCATGGGTGAAAATGGCGATGTTTTAAAAAGTTTAGGTGATCCAGACAGTGGTTTCGGTGATATTATATCTAGTGTTAGTCAAAAAATGGCATCAAAATTATCATCAGGTGAATTAAATCAAGAAAATTTAATGAAAGATGCTATGAAATTTGCAACTATGATGCCGGGTATGTTTGGTAATCAAGGAGGTGGTTCTACAGGTGGTCCAGCGGGTCGCGCAGGTGGTGCAAATATGGGTAATATGATGAGTATGTTTGCGGATTTAATGGCTAATAATAATGATAATAACGATATACCTGATCTAAATGCAATGAAAAATATGGCCCAAAATATGGGTGGGAAACAAAAAAAAGGGACAAAAAATTCTTTTAATGAATCAGCATATCGTAAAATAGCAGCCCAAAAAAAATTAAAAAAAAAATTAGCAACTCAAAAAAAAGAATTAAAAAAAGATAATACTGAATCTGTTGAATAATTTTTTTTATTTTTTTATTTTTTTAACTCTTAAAAAGAAAATACAATAATAATATAGAGAATATAATAGATGTTTTGGACATCTGATATTAATGAATTGATTAAATTACATTTTACTTTTAATAATAATATGACCAACGAGGATAAATTAAATACATTAATGAGAATAATATTATTTTTTAGTATATTATTAGCATTATTAACCAATAGAAGTAATATTATGTTATTTGTTATAATAATGTTAATATTTTCAATTTTATTATATAAATATCAAAATGAATTAAAACATTTAAATGAAGATTTTTTTAATAAAAAAAAATTAAATATTATTGATAATAAAATTTGTATTGGTCCTACAAAAAATAATCCATTAATGAATAATAACATTTATGATAATGTATGTTATGATAAATATAATAATTGTTCTATTGATAATAAAAAAATAAATGATAAAATTAATACTATTTTAGATAATAGTATGAATAAAGATACATATAATAATATATATGATAAAAATAATTTACATTTAATATTTTATACTATGCCCAATACTTCTTCATATAATAATCAAGATAAATTTGCAAAATGGTTATATAAAGATTATAAAACATGTAAATCTGATGGTGGTGTAGAATGTTTAAATAATATTTATTCGGATATAAGAGTAAAATAAAATTATATAATAATAAAGTAGACCCAATGACTAATTTTTCAAGCTCTATAACATTCACAAAAGACAATTTAAATTCATCGGATAATATTATACATAAAATAGAATATAAACATACTATATTATCCGGTGATAATTTATGGACAACATTTTATAATAATAAAATTGATAATAATGGTAGTGTGGAAACCTTTAACAAATTACATAAAAAAGGTGATATGATTTATGAAAAAATTGGTAATAGTCATAATAAAGATTCGTGGAATATTAAAGAATTTTTAAATACTATATTAAAAAAACAATATGTAGATAATTACCAAAATAATAATTTTAATGATAATTTATTAGATGTTATTTCTGAAAAATTAGATCATGATGCAACATTATTAAAATAAAAAAATGATTTTATTTTTAATATTATTAATTATCATGTCTAATAATACTCCTATTGTCCCAGAATCATTTTTATGCCCTATTACTCATAATATTATGAATAATCCATATATTGATAATGATGGAAATACATATGAATATTCTGCTATTACTGAATGGCTGAATGTAAATAATACTTCTCCTATTACTCGTAATTATTTAGATATTTCTCATTTAAAACCTAATCGTTCTTTATTAGAATTAATCAATAATTTTAATCAAAATACTAATATTCATTCATTATTATCTAATTCTCAAATTAATTCAAATAATCTTATTAATTCAAATAATCTTATTAATAATTCTTTTATACTAGATGATAATAGTATTAATTTGTATATTGATAAATATATAAAAGATGAATATTCTTATTTTCAATTAAATATAGATATTAATGAAAATAACAATTCTCCTCCTGTTGATATTGTTGCACTTATTGATATTTCAGGATCTATGGATTCTTCTGCCAGAGTAGAACAAAATGGTGAAAGTATTGATATAGGTTTCACTATTTTAGATATTACTAAACATGCTCTCAATACTATTATTGAAGCAATGAAACCATCCGATCGCATATCAATCATTACATTTTCAAATTCGGCTAATGTAATATGTAATTTGACACATATTAATAATACAAATAAACATGTTATTAAAACACAAATTAGTAATTTAAGAAGTAATGGAGCAACAAATATTTGGGCTGGTTTAAATATTGCATTAGATCAATTTTGTATTGATAATAATAATTTTAATCGTGTAAAATCGTTATTACTATTGACAGATGGTATTCCAAGTAGTCATTGTTCTCCTCCTAGAGGTATTTTAGAAACACTTGATAGAAAACTCACTAATATGAATAATAATAAATTAATTATTCCAAATATTTATACATTTGGTTTTGGTAATAATTTAGATACTGATCTTTTAGTTAGTATTGCAGAAAAAGGTAACGGACATTTTTCATATATTCCAGATTCGGGCTTTGTTGGCACAATTTTCATTCATTCTCTTGCTTATATTAATACATTAATTTGTAATAAAGTAAATATTGATCTTGAATTTATGTGTGATAAATTCAAACAACATGCTAAAATTTTAGCTTATGATAAAAATAACATTGATCTAAATACATTACATATTGGCAATAATAGAAATTTAATATTTAAAATTTTATCCGATGATTTAAATAATTGTTCTGATTATTTATCTTTCGCTTTAAAATATACAACAATTAATAATGAAAATAGAATTACACAAGTAACTATTGAAAAAAATAAAGAGATTAAGTGTCATGATAATAATCTAAATTACAATATTAATCGTTTAGAATTAATAGAATCATTAAATTCAAATAATAATAATAACTTAAAAAATAACTTAAATAGTTATTATAATAAAACTAATATCCCATCTGATATTTATAATGATTTAAAGCAAATTGATATGGCTATTAATACTTATTATAATTCTTGGGGTAAAAATTATATTAAATCCTTTAGAAAAGCACATTTAGAAGAAAGATGTAATAATTTTAAAGATGAAAGTATTCAAAAATACGGGGGGCAATTATTTAATAACATTAAGGATAATATTGATTATATCTTTACTAATTTATCCCCTCCATCTCCTTCTAATAATTATGTTGATAATGATATTAATACATCATATAATAATACCAAATCTTTCTCAAGTTCATTTAATTGCTCTTCTAATGGATGTTTTCATGAAAATTCAAATGTATTAATGTATAATAATAAATTTAAAAAAATCAAAGATATTAAAAAAGGTGATACACTAATCGATATTCATGGTAACATCAACACTGTAATTTGTGTTGTTAAATATATTTGTGATAATAATGAAACAACTTTAACAGAATTAAATACTGGGACTATTATTACACCTTATCATCCAATTATTAATAATAATGAATGGGTATATCCATATACAATCGGAATATTAAAAGAATATAATACTAATTATATTTATAATTTGGTATTAGATAAAGGACATACTATTCTTATTAATTCAGACGTATGTGTTACACTAGGACATAATATTCATACAAATTTTGTTGTATCTCATGATTATTTTGGTACAGATCGTGTTATTACAGATTTGAAAAAAATTAATGGTTATAATGATGGATTAGTATATATTAATAATAATAATATTATTAGATCATCTCATAATAATCGTGTTATTAAAATTCAGTAATTAATTATTTTATATAGATTTTTAATAAAATTTCTCTTAATTATAAAGCAATTAAATACATATAAATTTTATTTTATTTTTTTTAATTTAGATATATATAGAGAGGATTAAATATGTCTAAGCTAGAATATAATAATAATACTAATATTTCTTCTGATACTTGTTGGAAAAATGCTAAGGATGTTAACAATAATGAAATTTCTAATTATACATTATATGATAAATATTCTGAATATAAATCGGAATCAAAACAGGGTTCTTTACCTGAATTTACTCTTCAACATCCTAATTTAAGAGGAAGACCTGGTTATGGATTAGCAGATCAACATCTAATTGATAATTATTCATCGTTAAGAAATGATCCACAATCATTAACACATGGTAGATGTAATATACAATTATTTTCAAGAGTATTTCAAGCACCGCCTTTATTAAAAGGTGCAGAAGGTAATATAGAAAAAGAATTAGATATTTTAAGTGGCACTGATACCAATCCTTATAAATGTAAAAAAACAATTATGGAAAAAGATCAACGTATTGGATATCCACTTATAGATTTTATGAAAGATATTCAAAAACCCGAAAATATCGTTCCACAATGGACAAATGGAGGCGAAGATACTAGATCATATAAAAATAGAGCAGAATTTAATAGAAAAAATCAATTAGAACAATATAATTAAAATTTATTATATTATTATAAATTAGATTAATATGAGTTTTAATAGGACTAAATATGATACTTGTTCTTATAAGCAAAATTTAAAAGAAAGCGTTGATACTTTAGGTTATATCTTAACACCATATAGATATGAACATAGTAATAAGTGCAGACATCAATTAGGTTTTATCGCTGGTACATCTGTTTCGCATATAAAAGGCAATATTGTAGATTTAGAAAGCGAATTAAGAGGACAAACAAGATATGTTTCAAAATGCGGTCAAAACTACTATATACCAACAGATGATAATGTTGTTAAAAATGACAAAACTGAACCAATAGATACTTCATTAAAACATTTGGGTTCTTGTCAATCAATTATGTATAAATCTATTCCATTACCGCCTAAAATGAACTTTAACAAATGTTAGATTTATTATATTTTTTTTTATAATAAAAATATTTTTATTTTATTAGAGATTAGTAATTATGAGTAGTGCTACTGCTACCTATCCCAATGATACTAGATTAAATTATGATGAATGTAGTTATGAGGAAAAATTAAAACGAAGTATTGGTCCCGGATTATATAATTTAAATGTTCCTGATAATGATTGTACTGATTGTGCTCAAGATGTTAATGCTGATCCCGCTTTAAGATATCAAAAATATGGTCCCAATACATGCACAATAAGTACAGCAATTGATGATTCTAGCGAATTAAAAGGATTAAATTATAAAAATACTAAATGTAATACCAAAACTTATTTACCTAATAAATATATAAAAAAAGCATGCACTATTAATAATAATCAAAATGCCCGTAATTGTTTTGCCCCACAAGAATCTACTAGATTATCTAATCCTTCTAATACATTAAGAGGAACTGGTATTAATAGATTTCAATGGTTGCATAATGATCCACAGGAATTTGCTTTAGAAAAGTTTGACAGAATTCCCACAAATTATCGCATGGTTGCTAAAGACAATCATGTACCACTTATTGATATCCCTACTGATGATAATGCTTTTAAGCCGGATCCTAATAATATTGATATTAACCCAAGTGATAATATTAATACTTGGGCTAAAGGTTTGGCTACCCATAGATATGCTCCTGGAAATCCCGATGGTATTATGAATTATAATTTTGCTTGCAAATAGTTTAAAACTTGAATACTTATTTTTATTATGAATTATTTAAATTTATAAAAAAAATTCTTTATTAAGAAAAAAGTACATTTCTTATAATTTATATATATTTAATTATCCTTTTTTAATTCTTTCAAAAATTTAAAAAATGTACTTTTTTATCTACAATTCCCTGTTAAATAATTTGCAAAAAAATAGTATATTAAATATATTGGTCCTAATAAAAATGCTAATAGTGCAAATAAAAATCTTGATACACCACCTGTTTGTCTCCTACAATTATATGATAAATAAAATGCATAACATGCTAAAAATATATCAATTATTACTGCAAATATAAATGTTGGATTTGTCATTTTTGTTCTAATATATAATTATATAAAAAAATATTAATTATACTATGTGTTATCTATGTTAAAAACTTTTATATTATTAATATTAAACTTATTTATTATTACCTCTTTTGTACCAAATTATAAATTTGTTTTAAAACACTATCATAATAAAAAATTTCTTTCTAAACTTAAATTATCTAGAAATATTGATTATCAAATTTGTGATGATCTAAAACTTAAACATTGGAAAAATATTTTTAAATATTCCAATAATATAACATATAATACTAATTATTACAAATGGTTTGTTTCTTTTAATAATACCCTTATCAATGCCTCTGAAAATTTGAATTTTGTTACATCTTATAAATATAAAAATAATATGATTTTTTATAATAAATTTATTAATGATAATAAATCTTATTACAACACATTTAAAAAAATTAATTATCATAATAATACATTTTTACATTTAAATGATGAAAATATTAAATTATCAATTAATAATAATTTAAATTATACTTATCATATTGATATTATTCATCCTTATTATTCTAAATATCGTTTTAATATTAAAATTTATTATAATAATATGACTAATGTTTTATCATATATAGAATTATATAAACACTGTCGTGATAATATTAATTTATGTAACAATACTTATATAAATGTTATGAATTCCAATAATTATAAAAATAATTTTTTATTTGGAAGACACTTAACATTAGATATACCATTTAAAAAATATTTTTTAAATAATAAATTTAAACTTTATAATTATAAATATCCTTATTTATATGAAGACGAAAATTTTAAAAATAATATTATTTTAAAATTACCAGATAATATTTTATTAGATATTCCAAAATTAATTAACTTACATGAAAATTTAAATATAAAAGTAACTTGGAGTTTTAAAGATAGTATTAAATTTAATATTTTAAATATTAATTATTTGAATAATACTTTCATTAATTATATTAGGATATTCACTTTTATTTAATAATTAAAAATATATAATTAAAATAGTAATGCCTAAAAAAACTAAAACTAAAGGGGGGTTTTGGGATTTTTTGAATGATAAAAATAATATACAACAACCCGTCCAACCCCACGCCACACAACAACAACAACAACCACAACCACAACCACCACAACCACCACAACCGCCACAACAACCAAAAGAAACAGAACAATTAGAACCACTACAAACACCGCATCCTCAGAATGCAGATAAATTTGGAGAATCTCTTTCAAAATCTAATATTAAAAAATCTAAAATGTTTAAAGCTACAAAATCAGGTTTGTCTGGTTCAACCTTTTTAAAAATATATCTTAAATTTGATGAATCTGTTTTAACTTCTCCTGGTTCATTAATTTATTTGAAAGGTGATATCGAAAAAGGTGAAATTAAATTTGATGGAATTGGCAATGCATTATGGAGAGGTTTTGGAGGCGAAGATATGTTAATAACTAAATATAAAGGAAAAATAAAAGGTGGTGAAATTGCTGTAGGTTGTGATATGCCAGGAGATATTGTTGAAATTGATATTAAACCAAACACAGAATGGTGTATATCAAGGGGGTCATATTTGTGTTCTACTGATAATTTAAAAATATCTTCACAAATAGTTTCAAGAGGATTTTTAGGTATTGGCACAAGCGAAGGTTTTATGATGCCATTAGTGCAATCCGATAACAAATCTGGAAAATTTTGGTTGGCTAGTTATGGTACATTTGAAAAAATAGAGCTAAAACCAAATGAAGTTATAATAATAGATAATGGTTGTTTCTTAGCATCTGAAAAAAATATGAACTATACAATAGAATCATTGGGGAAAAACATATTAGGTACTTTGTTAGGTGGAGAAGTTTTTGGTATGAAATTTGTAGGCCCCGGAACAATTTATATACAAAGCAAAAATTTGGATAATTTTGTAGCTAATTTAAATACGAGAATGAAAAAATAAAAAGGCTAAATATTAATTTAATTATTATAATAATTTTGTTATATTATCTATTAATTTATTTACTTTTTCTTTTTCTTTAATTTTACTATTATTGATTATAATTGATATTCGCATTAAATAATAATTTTTTTTCTCTTTTTTTGTAAATCTATTTAATATATGATTATCAATCTCTTCTTTTTCTAAGAATACATATTTTTTGTATATTTTATCGTTATTATTAAGATAATCATATTCTTTTTCAATATACAATGATAATATTTTATATTTAATTGAATCATATGTTCTTTTTAAAGTTTTAGCAATTTTTTCTATTTCGATAGAATTTATTTTTTTCAAATTTTTAATATTATTATCTAAAATATTATATTCTTCTATAGACCATCTTTTATTATGATTTGAATATTCCCTAAGCATTTAAATAAAAAAATGATTATTTAATATAATCATTTTTTTATTTAAAATGAAAAAAAAAGAACTTCATATTATTGCTGATAAAGATAAATATATTGAGAATTTACAAAAAAAAAATTTATTAATATGTGATAAATGTAGAAAATTTTTAGGAAAAATAGATAATGATTATGAAATTATTACATGGAAAAAAATTAATATAAATAATTGTTATTGTTATTCTTAATAATATATTACTATTCTTAGTTTTCAATTACAAATTTTTTTTATTACAAATTTTCTTTTTTAAAATTATACTATATAAATAGAATATGAGTAAATTTATATTTTATACTAAAAAAAAAGTTCTTGGTAAATATAAAAAAATATATAGAAAGGAAAAATTAAAAAAAAAATATATTAAAAAAAATGGAAAATATATTTCATTAATCGTTTATATAAAAAATAATAAGAAAAAAAAACCTGTAATTAAAAAAAAAATAAATAAAATTAAAAAAGGCGGATCTGATAGTATACTTAATACTAATATTCAATACGATAGTGATAATAATTATATACCCTCCCCGATGTGTCAAAAAATGTTTGCCAATCCAGAAGCATATGGATTAAGCAGAAGTGATTTATCAGATATAGGAGGTGGTGACAATACTATTAAAATTTCATTAGCCGGTGGAAAAGGAAAAGGAAAAGGAAAAGGAAAAGGAAAAGGAAAAGGAAAAGGAAAAGGAAAAGGAAAAGGAAAA
>JGI24539J26755_10000982_pt1 | contig 13325 bp, 10 predicted proteins | sample NorSeaMetagenome_2_FD_26755 | JGI IMG/M metagenome (IMG submission 26755) | reverse complement strand
TTTTCAGATAAAATTTATTATCATGAAGTCAATATTCCATCTTATCCATTATTTGAATATCCCCCTTATGAACTTAATTTAACAAGTAAGTTAGTAGATGTTGCAATTCATGAAAAGTTAGATATAATTCATGTTCATTACGCTATTCCACATGCATCAGCAGCAGTAAATGCTAAACAAATTTTAGCTACTTATGGAATTCATCTTCCGATAGTTACAACACTTCATGGGACTGATATTACTTTACTCGGAAAAGATAAATCTTTTAAGCCTGTTATTGAATATGCTATAAATAGTTCTGATGCTGTTACTACTGTATCAAAGGACCTTAAAAATGTAACATTAGAGAATTTTAATATTAAAAATTCAATTTTTTATATTCCAAACTTTATAGATATAAATTTATATAATAAAAATACAAATAATGATCTCAGAGCTCGTTATGCTAAAGAAGATGACTTTATTATTACTCACATTTCTAATTTTAGAAAAGTCAAAAGAATTAAAGATGTTATAACTGTTTTTAATAATGTTAGTAAATCACATCCTTGTAAGTTGTTAATGATAGGAGATGGTCCTGATAGATTAATGGCTGAGCAGATGTGTAGAAATCTTGGTATAAGTGATAATGTAAAGTTTTTAGGTAAATTAAAATTAATTGAGAAAATATTATCTATTTCTGATATTTTTATTTTGCCTTCACAAACTGAAAGTTTTGGATTAGTTGCTCTTGAGGCTATGGCTAGTAAAGTCGCTGTAATTTCTTCGAATAGTGGAGGTCTTCCAGAGGTTAATATAGATGGCTATACAGGTTTCTTATCAGATGTTGGTGATGTGGAGAAGATGTCTGAAGATATGGCTCTACTGCTGAAAGATAAAAAAATGTTGTTACAATTTCAACTAAATGCTTATAAGCATGCCAAATCTTTCGATATGCCCAAAGTACTTCCTATGTATGAGGAGATCTATTTTAATTTATGTGATAAGAATCCAAAATGAAAAAGATAGGTATAACTGGTGGAATTGGTGTTGGAAAAACATATGTTTCCGATATTTTAGAGAGGTTGAATTATCCTGTATATAATTCTGATGTAATGTCAAAAAAACTTGTTAATACTAATACTGAACTTATCAGTATTATTAAGCAAGATTTTGGTCATGATATATATCATAATAATTTAATTCAGTCATCTAAATTAGCAGCTTTAGTCTTTGCTAATCCTTTAATGTTAAATAAGCTAAATTCTATAGTTCATCCTTTTGTGAAAAAAGATTTCAATATATGGTGTGAAAACCAAGATTCTAAGTTGGTTTTTAAAGAAGCTGCTATATTGTTTGAAAGCAACTCTAATATTGGACTCGATGCAGTTATATGTGTATGTGCTAATGAGGAAATCAGGATTTCAAGGATTCAAAAAAGAGATAATAAAAATCAAGAAGAAATAAAATTAATCATATCTAGACAGTTAAGACAAGAGGAAAAAGAAAACCTTTCAGATTATAAAATTATTAATGATGGAAAGAGTTCGCTTTTATTACAGATTGATAAAATTCTAAGAGATTTAAAAAAAGTATCTTATTAAAAGATATAAAATAGTAAGATCAATGAATAGTAAGACTCCAAATAAAGTTGGATTCATATCATATAATTCTTTAAGTTTTTTCCAAAAATCTTCCACAAGGTAAATTTAGTAATTTATCTTAATTCTAAAACAGCTATGTTTTCTACATGATGAGTTTGAGGAAACATATCTACTGTTTGAATTTTTGTTAGTTTATATTTTTCTTTTAAAATAGATATATCTCTGGCTTGAGTAGCGGAGTTACAGCTTACATAAACGATTCTTTTAGGTAAAATATTAAGTATTTGTTCAACTACTTTTTTATGCATGCCATCTCTAGGAGGGTCAGTGATAATAATATTTGGATGTCCATTTTTCAATATAAATTTTTCTGTAAATATATCTTTCATGTCTCCTGTGTAAAATGTACAGTTTTTTATATTATTAAATTTAGCATTTTCATAAGCTGCTATTATACCCTCTTCAACTGAATCTATTCCAATAACAAGTTTAGCTTTTTTTGATACATATTGTGCTATAGTTCCTGTTCCAGTATATAAATCATAAACAATATCATTTTTATTTATTTCTGCTAAATCTCTAGTAATGGAATATAATCTTTTGGCTTGTTTAGAATTTGTCTGAAAAAATGATTTTGGCCCTATTTTGAAAACCAGATCGTCAATTTCTTCAGTTATATGATCTTTGCCGCTAAAACATATTATATCTTGATCATATAAAGTATTATTTCCTTTTGAATTTACTGTGTATAGTAATGATGTAATTTTTTCAAATGTATTATTAATATAATTCATTAATAATTCTATTTTTTCAATATCATTATTAAAAAACTGAACTAGAACCATTAACTCACCAGTAGTTGAGGTTCTAATTAATAAGTTTCTAAGTAAGCCCGTTTGATTTCGTAAATCAAAATATAGGAGTTTGTTTTTGTCAGCAAATTTTTTAACTGCTAGCCTAATTTTATTAGAAGGTTCTTTTTGAAGATAGCATTTATTTAAATCAATTACTTTATCAAACATTCCTGGAACATGAAATCCAAGAGCATCTTTGTTTTTTATTTCTGAATCATTTGCTATCTCTTCTTGAGTGAGCCATCTTTTATTAGAAAAAGTAAATTCCATTTTATTTCTATAAAAATACTCTTCTTCACTTCCAAGAATTTTATTATATTTTGAAATGCTAACTCCACCAATTCTAGTAAGATGATTTAAAACTTCATTTTGTTTGAATTTTAATTGACTTTGGTAATCCATATTTTGCCATTTACAGCCACCACAAGAACCAAAGTGCTCACATATTGGATCAACTCGGGATTCAGATTTTTTTATTATTTGATTAATGTTGGCTTCCCAATATTTTCTACGTTTTTTAAAGACAGTAATATTACATATATCTCCTGGCACTCCACCTTTTACAAAAATAATAACACCATCATGTCTAGCAACTGATTTCCCCTTTGTAGCTGTATCTATGATTTCAATATTTTCTAATTCAATAGGCTTTCTTCTATTTTGTCTTGGCATATTACAAATTTAGTTATTATTGATTTAAAGCATTATCTTTGTATTATAAAATACTTTAAGATGAATACTGATAAAGAATATATTGAAAAAGAAAACAAATTTGGTGCTCACAACTACCATCCACTGCCAGTTGTTTTAAGTAGAGGTGAGGGTGTTTATGTATGGGATATAAATGACAAGAAATATTATGATTTTTTATCTGCTTATTCCGCTGTTAATCAAGGTCATTGCCATCCAAAAATCTTAAAAGCACTTAATGCCCAAGCTTCTAAATTAACATTAACTTCCAGAGCTTTTCATAATGATGTGCTTGCAGATTACGAAGAGTTTATAACTAATCTTTTTGGATATGACAAGGTACTTCCGATGAATACTGGTGTTGAGGGTGGTGAAACAGCAAATAAGCTTGCTAGAAAATGGGGGTATATGAAAAAAGGAATTCCAGAAGATAAGGCAAGAATAATTTTTGCAAATGGAAATTTTTGGGGTAGAACGTTAGCAGCTATATCAAGTTCTGATGATCCATTATCCTACAAAGGTTTTGGTCCATATATGCCAGGCTATAGTTTAATTCCATATAATGATTTGGGTGCTTTAGAGAATGAATTTCAGGACACAAATGTTGCTGCTTTTATGGTAGAGCCAATTCAAGGTGAAGCAGGTGTAGTTGTTCCTGATGAAGGTTATCTTTCAGGAGTTAGAGCATTATGTACTAAATACAATGTTTTGTTTATTGCTGATGAGGTTCAAACAGGTATTGCAAGAACTGGAAAGATGCTTGCTTGTGATTTTGAAGATGCTCGACCAGATATTTTAATTTTAGGAAAAGCTATATCTGGAGGGGTACTGCCTATCTCTGCAGTTCTAGCTGATGATAATATTATGCTTTGTATTCAACCAGGTGAACATGGCTCTACATTTGGTGGTAATCCTTTAGCTTGTAAAGTAGCTCAAGCAGCTTTAGAAGTAGTTATAGATGAAGATTTGGCGGCTAATGCTGATGTTTTAGGTAAATTATTTAGAAGTGAACTTAATAAAAGATTAGCATTAACAAATATTGTAAAATTAGTAAGAGGGAAGGGGCTTTTAAATGCTATTGTTATTAACGATTCTGAGGATAGTTCTACAGCATGGGATATGTGTTTAGCTTTAAGAGATAATGGTCTTTTAGCAAAACCTACTCATGGAAATATTATTCGCTTTGCTCCTCCATTAGTAATTTCAGAAGAGGAACTTTTAAATTGTATAGATATTATAGTAACTACGATTAAAAGTTTTGATTAATCAGATATTTTGTATCTTTACCATTAGAAATGAAAAAAATATTACATAAAATAGGAGTTTATTCACTAGCTTCATTTGTTCTGTTTCTTAGTATAGGTTTTAATATTTCTAAGATATCATGTCATGAAAAAAGTATCATTGCAATTGGAGATTCTCAATCTACTTGTCATGAAGATGTTAATAATATTTGTGTTTTGGAAACTAACACTGAATCATGCTGTACTGTTGAGAAAGCTATAGAATGTTGCTCATCATTTAAGAATTTGTGTGATAAAGAACTTTCAAATATTAAATATGATTTTTATACATTAATTTCAGATAAATTTGATCTTAAAGATGTAGTTTTTAATTACATAAATATTTATTTTTTTAATAATTATTCATTTTTAGTATTTTATGATTTAAATGATTATGATTTACCCCCTCCATTATCTAGAAAATTAGTTTTATCTAAAATTCAATCTTTCTTAATTTAAGATTTATTTATAGCATCTAAATGATGTGTAAATAAATGTTTAATTTAAATTAAAGAAGATATGAAAAATATTATAAAAATTTTAGTAGTAGTTTGTCTTAATATAAACGCTACAGCTCAAACAATTTCAGGAAAGGTTTTAGAGCGAATTTCTAATGACAGAATTAGTCCAATAATTGGAGCAAATGTATATTGGGAAAATACTACAGTAGGCACTGTAACAAATAATGATGGTGTTTACACTATACTNGAAGCTCCTTCTTTACCCGCTACACTAATGGTTTCTTTTATAGGCTATGAGATTGCTGAACAAGAAGTTGTTGATGGTGAGTATATCTTTTATATACAATCGTCATTAGAGTTAGAAGAAGTTAATATTAAAGGAAAACAAACGAGTTCAAGATTCTCAACAATTAGCACCTTAAATGTTCAAACACTAAATACTCAAGAATTTGAAAAAGCAGCATGTTGTAATTTGTCTGAAAGTTTTGAAACTAATGCAACAGTAGATGTAGTTTATAATGATGCTGTTTCTGGAGCTAAGAAAATTAGAATGCTAGGCTTAGATGGTATTTATACACAAATAACTCAAGAAAACTTACCGCTAATTAGAGGTCTTTCATCTTCTTATGGTTTGACATTTACACCAGGTCCATTTGTAGAATCTATACAAATCATTAAAGGTTCNGGGTCAGTTATTAATGGTTTTGAATCTTTTTCTGGTCAAATTAATTTAGAATATTTTAAGCCTGATTGTTCAGAGAGNCTTTATTATAATCTTTATGGAANTGCTGAGGGTAAAATTGAAAATAATTTAAGGTTGGTGAAAAAGAATGGGAAATGGACATCAAATTTATTTGCACATTTCTCATATCATGATGCTGAGATTGATAATAATAATGATGGTTTTTTAGATATGCCTCTAATTACAAATTTTAATTTTCTTAACAGATGGAAATTTGAAAATAAGAATGTTGGACTACAGTTTTATGCTAGAGGCTTTGTTGAAGAAAGAATTGGTGGAACAATAGAAAATAGATCTAACCAATATTTAGTAGAAATAAATAATAAATTAATTGAACTCTCATCAAAGACAGGATTCCGTATACCTGAAGAGAAAGGAAAAAGTATAGGTCTTCAAACATCATTTAGACTTCACGATTTTGATGCTGCTTTTGGTGCTAATGAATATAATGGATTGCAAAAGTCAGCATATTTAAATTTAATTAACCAAACATATGTTAGAGAAGAAAAAAATATTCTAAAATTTGGTCTAAGTCTTTATGCTGATGAAATTGAACAAGATATTACCCAATATAATTTAGCTAACGCTGATACAGGAATAGTTTCATTATGGTATAGTCAAGAAATATATTCCGAAAACAGAACAGATATCATGCCAGGAGCATTTGCTGAATATTTCCATAAATGGGGTGAGTTATTTAGTATAACTTCAGGATTTAGGGCTGATTATTATAATAAAACAGATAAATTTTATGCGATTCCCAGAATAAATATAAAATATAATCCTAATGAATCAACTGCAATACGAATTTCTGGTGGCCGTGCTTTGAGAAATTCAAATTTTATCTCTGATAATATATCTCTATTAGCTTCAAATAGAGAGATTTCATTCGGTAAAAATCTTTTACCTGAAATTGCATGGAACTATGGAGTTAATTTAACTCATTGTTTTTATCTTAATGATAGAGAAGGAACTTTTAATATTGATTTTTATAGAACTGATTTTGAAAATCAGATAGTAGTTGATGTTGAAGATCAAGGTATCCTTACTTTTACTAATTTGTTAGATATTCCTAATCATATTTCTTTTTCTAATGCATTTCAAATTGATGTTGCTTACGAACTCTTTAATCGTTTTGATATGAAAGTAGCATACAAAATTAATAATTCTAAAACATCATATCTAGGCTCTTCAGATAATTTATCTTCTTTATTAGAAACGCCTTTACTTCCAAAAGATAGAGCTTTAATTAATTTAGCCTATTCTAATAAGGATGCAGATTGGTTATTTGATGCTACATGGAATTATATTGGAAAGTCAAGAATACCAAGACATGAATCAATAGATGCTGAATATTCAGATCCATTTTCTTTAATAAATTGTCAATTAACAAAAAAGGTCAATAATTTTGATTTTTATATTGGCACCGAGAATTTACTTAGCTATACTCAAGAGGATCCAATATTAGATTCGTATAATCCTAATTCTGATAAATTTGATGCTTCTTTAATTTGGGCACCAGTAATGGGAAGAAAGATATATTTCGGTCTTAGATATAAATTAAATAATTAAGATTTAAGAAGTTTTTCTAAAATCGAGATTGCTGAATCAGCAATTACAGTTCCTGGTCCAAATATATCATAGACTCCATTTTTAAATAGATAGTCGTAGTCTTTTTTTGGTATAACACCTCCTGCAATTACAAGGATATCGTTATTATGCTTGTTTAATAGTTTAATTACTTTAGGAATAAGTGTTTTATGACCTGCAGCTAAAGATGATATGCCTAAAATATGTATGTCATTTTCAAGTGCTTGCTTAGCCACTTCTTCTGGAATCTGAAACAATGGAGCGATATCAACATCAAATCCTAAATCTGCAAATGAAGTTGCAACAACTTTAGCGCCTCTGTCATGTCCATCTTGACCCATTTTAGCTATCATTATTCTCGGTCTTCTACCTTTTGTTTTTGCAAATTCATCTGATAGTTCTAAAGCTCTTTTAAAATTTTTATTATCTTGAATTTCCATTTTATATACTCCTGATATTATTTGATTGNTNGCTTGNTATCTNCCAAACACTTTTTCACATGCACTAGATATTTCTCCAAGTGTTGCTCTTTCTTTAGCAGCAGTAACTGCTAATTCTAGAAGATTTCCTTTATTATTTTTACAGCTTTTAGTTAAGTTCTCTAAAGCTAATTTAACATTTTTTTGATTTCTTTCTTTTTTAATTTTTTTCAGAATATTTATTTGTGACTCACGTACTAATTTATTATCAATTTCTAGTAATTCAATTTCTTTATCCTGATTATGTACCCTATTTGTATTGAGCCCAATAATTAAATCTTTTTGACTATCTATTCTTGCTTGTTTTCTAGCAGCAGCTTGCTCAATTCTCATTTTTGGTATGCCTTTCTCTATAGCCTTTTCCATTCCTCCTAATTCTTCTATTTCAGTGATCTGTTTCCATGCTTTCTGACATATATCATGAGTTAATTTTTCAATATAGTATGAGCCTCCCCAAGGGTCAACAGTGTCACAAATTCNAGTTTNATCCCTTAAATAAATTTGAGTATCTCTTGCAATTTTTGCTGAAAAGTCTGTTGGAAGTGCTATTGCTTCATCTAATGCATTTGTATGTAAACTTTGTGTTCCACCCATNATTGCTGCCATAGCCTCTATGCATGTCCTTGTAATNTTNTTAAATGGNTCCTGTTCTGTTAANGTCCATCCACTTGTTTGACAGTGTGTTCTTAAGGACATTGATTTATTGTTTTTAGGATTAAATTCTTTTACAATTTTTGCCCATAATATTCTTGCTGCTCTAAGTTTTGCTATTTCCATGAAATAATTCATGCCAATACCCCAAAAGAATGATAGTCTTGGAGCAAATTCATCAATTTCTAAACCTGATTTTAATCCATTTCGAATATATTCAAGTCCGTTAGCAAGAGTAAATGCTAATTCCAAATCAGCAGTAGCTCCTGCTTCTTGAATATGATATCCTGAAATTGAAATGCTATTAAAGTTTTTCATTTCTTTTGAAGTAAATTTAAATATATCTCTAACTATCCTCATTGAATCTTTTGGTGGATATATATAAGTATTCCTTACCATGAATTCTTTTAAAATATCATTTTGTATTGTGCCTCTAAGATTATTTAAATCAATTCCTTGTTCTTGAGCAGTAACTATATAAAATGCTAAGATTGGTAAAACAGCACCATTCATTGTCATTGATACAGATGTTTTATCTAAAGGAATACCTTCAAAAAGTAATTTTACATCTTCAACTGTGTCAATTGCTACACCAGCCATTCCAACATCTCCTTCAACTCTTTTATGATCTGAATCATAACCTCGATGTGTTGCTAAGTCAAATGCTACAGATAATCCTTTTTGTCCAGCCCTGAGATTTTTTTTATAAAATATATTTGATTCTTTTGCTGTAGAAAATCCTGCATATTGACGAATAGTCCATGGTTTTGTAACAAACATTGTACTATAAGGTCCTCTTAAGAAGGGCGGTTTCCCTGCAATAAATTCTAGATGCTTAATTTCTGAGATATCTTTTTTATCATAATATGATTTAATGTCAATTTGTTCAGCTGATGTGAATGTTGTAGTATCCTTGTTGTTATATAATAAGTCTGAACAGTTATATTCTTTGATTAATTCATTTGTTAGATACTCTATATAATATGAGCCATGAGAAGGATCTTGTACTTTATCCAAATAACTTTCATTTATAAGTATTTTATGTTGATTTCTAGCAATCCTATCTGAGAAATTATTAGATTCTTCATAGCTTGAATTATATGCTTTAGACATTATAGCATTCGCTCCCCCTATTATAGCAGACATACATTCTGTTGTAGTGCTAATAATATTATTAAATCCTTTATCNTTTGTTTTGTTTAGTTGTGATGTGGAGGTAAAGATATAGGGATCTAAACCGGTTTTAGATTTCCAAAGGAACCTAAATGCTCTTATTTTCGCAATTTCAAGAAAGAAATTACATGATATTGTAAAATGAAATTGAATATTTCCTGTAATCAAATTGCCTTGTTCATATGCATAAGCTATTTGTTCTTTAGCAGTATTTCCTTTAGCATAAATTGTTTTTTTAATATTATTTATGTTAGTGTCCTCTAATCCATGAATTGCTCCAATGATTTTATTTTTTTTAGAATAATCTATAAGATCTTCAATGAATTGACTTCTATAATTAATAAAATCTAATCTTATATACTCTGTCTTAATTCCTTTAAGCAGAATCTTAAGATTTTTTGGATTAGAGAAGCATAAGCCGCTAATTCCATTATTTAATGCATCTAGTGCTTTCTTGTTAGCTTGAAGAGTATCTGTTGCATCAATTAACTGATAGTTTTCATATATTTTTGGAAAATCTATATTTTTTGTTAAATGGTTGTTAGTGTAAAAAGGAGATATTTTAATTTTTTCTACTTCCTTAAATAAATTGCTGTAATTTTTATCTTGGAATTCAGATTTTATATTTTCTTGCCACTCTTTTGATGTAGAATTGGTAAATTTTTTAAAAAAATCAGTCATTATTTCTTCTTATAATATATAAATCTTCATTTTCTTTTTTCATTAAAAATTTTTCTCTAGCAAACTTCTCTCTTTTTTCTTTGTCATGTAATAATTCTTGAAATTCTGTACTGTCTTTTTCAATTTCTGTAGTGTAAAAAAGTTTATTTTCTTCTAGATCTTCAATATTATTTTTGATTTTATTTTGTTTGATTAAATTATAATTATCAAAAAAAACAATCCAAATAATAAATAATAATATTGTAATGAAATATTTATTTTTTAAATATTTTGGTATTTTTTCTGTAATTTTTTGATAGTTAATCATATCTACAAATATAGATAAGTTAATTATTTGTTGAAGTTATTACTAAATGGTATTTATGATAAAAGAAAAATAGATGGTTGTTTGTTAATGTCTAGCTTAATTGTTTTCCATTCAGCTATTGTCTTAGTTAGAATNGATTCTTTACCTGTAGTTATATTTGAAGCTATACANAGTTTTGATTGTGAACGACAAGTCTTTAAAATAACCTCAACTAACTGATTGTTTCTATATGGTGTTTCCATAAAGATTTGTGTTTGTTTGTGAGTATGAGCTAGTTTTTCGAGTTGTTTAATTTTATTAGCTCTCTCTCTTGATTCAATCGGTAGATAACCATTAAAAGCAAAGTTTTGCCCATTCATTCCTGATGCCATTAATGCTAATAGAATTGATGATGGGCCAACTAATGGTTTAACTGTAATGTTAAAATGATGTGCATATTCAACAATTTTTGATCCAGGATCTGCAACTGATGGAACTCCTGCCTCAGAAATTAATCCTACATCTTCTCCCGCTAATATGTGTAGTAAAAGATCTTGTTCATAGTCGATTGAGTCGTGTTTACCATATGCATAAAATATGGTCTCTTCAATATTTTTTTCAGGATATATTTTTTTTATAAATCTTCTAGCTGATCTAATATTCTCNACAATATAGATGTCAGTATTTTTAATAGTATTTAATATAATGGATGGTAGAGTCTCTTGTGCAGTATTTTCACCAATAACAGTTGGTATTAAAATTAGTTTACCTTTTGTCATANTTNTTNGCTATTAAATCACAAGCTTTATCAATTAGGNGAAAAATATTTTCAAAACCTTGCTCTCCTCCATAGTAAGGATCTGGAACAGATTTAAACTGTTTTGGCAAGGTTTCGTTTAAAATTAAATCAACTTTATTTCGTTCTTCTTGGTTTTGTGCTAGGCTAATTATTTTAGAATAATTATCATTATCCATCACATATATCTTGTCAAAATCATTAAAGTCATTAGTATTAAATTGTCTTGCTTTTTGATTGCTTAGATCAATATTGTATTTTTTAGCAATTTCAATTGATCTTTTGTCTGGAGAGTTTCCAACATGAAAACCTGCTGTTCCTGCAGAGTCAACAATGATATTAGTAGATTTTGCTTTAAGAATGCCTTCAGCTAATGGAGATCTGCATATGTTTCCTAAGCACACCATTAAAACTTTCATTTTATGAAAGTGTCAATCTTTTTTCAATGTCAGAAATGTATCCCTTAAATCTTTTATCAGTATCTGCTAGATTATTAACAGTTTTGCAAGCGTGAAGTACAGTTGCATGATCTTTATTGCCACAGTGCTTTCCAATCATTGCTAAAGAGCTTTTAGTCATTTGTTTTGCAAAAAACATTGAAAGTTGTCTGCATTGAACTATTTCTCTTTTTCTGGTTTTTGATTTCATCACATCAATTGGAATATCAAAGTAGTCACAAACAACTTTTTGGATGTAATCAATTGATACTTCTCTAACAGTGTTTTTAACAAATTTATCTAACATGTCTTTTGCTAAATCAATTGTTATTTCTTTTCTGTTTAGTGAGGATTGAGCAAGAAGCGAGATTAAAGCCCCTTCAAGCTCTCTAACATTAGATGTAATTGAATAAGCTATATACTCTACAACTGCATATGGAATCTCTATTCCATCTTGTTTAATTTTCTTCTTTAAAATCGCTAATCTTGTTTCAAGGTCTGGAGATTGTAAATCTGCAGATAAGCCCCATTTAAATCTAGAAAGCAGTCTTTGTTCCATTCCGATAATATCAACAGGAGCCTTGTCAGATGTAAGTATTACTTGTTTTTTATTTTGATGTAAATGATTAAAAATATGGAAGAATACATCTTGAGTTTTTTCTTTTCCAGAAAGAAATTGAACATCATCTATTATTAATACATCAATTGACTGATAGAAATGAACAAAATCATTCTTTTTATTATCCATTATTGCATCAACAAATTGTGTTTGAAACTTGTCAGCAGAAACATATAAAACAGTTTTTTCAGGAAGTTGATTTTTTACTTCTATTCCAATTGCATTAGCTAGATGTGTTTTTCCTAATCCACCTGCACCATAAATAAATAGTGGGTTAAATGATGTTCCTCCAGGATTTTGAGAAACAGCAAATCCTGCGGATCTAGCAAGTCTATTGCATTCCCCTTCAATATATGCATCAAATGTATATGATTGATTTAGTTGAGGGTTAATATTAATTTTTTGAAGTCCAGGAATTATAAAAGGGTTTCTAATAACTGTTTTATTAATATTAATGGGCATATTAACAGGAGTATTATCAATTTTCTGTTGATTAATACTTGGAATTTTAGATACATATGGTTTTGAACCTGAGGAGTTTTCTAGAACAATATGATACTCAAGTTTTGCATCTTTACCTAATTCTCTTTTAATTGTTTTCTTAAGTAGAGTGATATAATTATTTTCTAGCCATTCATAAAAGAATTGGCTTGGTACTTGAATTGTTAATATATGATCTTCAAGACTAATAGGTTTAATTGGCTTAAACCAAGTTTTAAAGTTTTGATGTGTAACATTATCCTTTATTATTAAAAGGCAGTTATCCCAAATTTCCTGGTAACTCTTTTGTGTCATATTTTTGCTACTGCTATTAAGATGTTAAAAAATTTACTTTTAAAATATTAATTACTTTTTTTAATCTCTGTAATTATATTAATAGCAAATATGAAAAACTATTAGTTAATAAAAAAGAAAATTAGCCCTTGACTTTAAAGTTTTTTTTACAGTATTAAATTATCTGATATAGAGGAGTGTTTTAATTATTAAAAAACCTATATAA
>JGI24539J26755_10000980_pt1 | contig 13334 bp, 9 predicted proteins | sample NorSeaMetagenome_2_FD_26755 | JGI IMG/M metagenome (IMG submission 26755) | reverse complement strand
GGGTGCCCGCCGCTCGGGACGTGGCGGGCGGAGATGTACAGGGCGACGGGTGTGCGGAAGCGGAGTGAGCCGAGGACGTACAGGGACGGGCCTACGCCGTGGTCGGACGCGGACGCCAGGGAGGCGGCGAGAATGGAGGCGAGTTCGTGTGGGTTCGAGGTGGACCCGGCGAGGGACGAGGTGGAGGTTGGAGTCGCTTAGTGTTGTCATTTCATCTCAGGTGATTCGCGTGCCACTGGGCATATTCCTCCCACATATCGCACTTGTTGTCCACCACGTACTGCAGGCAGTCCCAATGTTTGTAATGGGCAGCGAAAGAGCACGCGCTGTAGTCCCAAGGGCACCCGTTCTCGTGCAAGTACTTGAGAGCGGGCAAGTGCCCATTCCTGGCTGCCCAAGAGCACGTGCACGACATCCAAGGGCTGTCTCTCGGGTTCTCTCGCGTCCACTTCAGCAGTCTCAGACTCCCCCGCATAGCAGCGTAGTCACACACTTGCTCCGCAGTGTATTTACCAAGAAGTCCAACGACCCTCTCGTAGGGCAGAGACAGGGCTTCGTCGTTGTCCAGCAGGTCTATGGTGAGATGAGTACTCCGCGTCGTCCAATCAGGAAAACCTGTTTCCATGTCCGGGAACGCGTCGAAGTCGAACTCGAGAGGGTACGCAGCGGCAGGCTTGGAGGCGTCCCTCCACAACTTGCTCACCAGGGCGAGTCTGTAGCGGGTCTTGACGCACTGAACGTGAGAGAACACCACGGTCGCGATATCCATGCCGGGATCAAACGTCGGTTGGTACGGATCGAGCTTGCGATTGCCACTTCGGAGCTCCATGGTGGCGCTGCGAGGGCGAAGTGTGGGCGTCGTGGCTTCAGTCGTGGCTTTTTCCCAGACTCTTGAGCACTTAACCAGACTGGCGACCCTTCCTCGTCACTTCCGAGACTCGCACCAGAGGTTCGTGGTGGTTCTACGTGCACGCGACCTCGTCACCGTCATGGCGCGCGGGGAGACTCGCGTGGGTGCGTGATATCGACGGTACACCGCAGGGAACGGGCGCGTCCCCGTCGTCGGCTCCCCCCGCGCATCGTTGAGGAGCTAAGGCGATGAGCGGCATCTTCGGCTCCCTCTTCGGCAAGCGCAAGGCGTCTCAGCCCGCGGACACGTCCGGTAGATCCGCCCCATCGTCCAGTCGCACGGGCCCGGGCCCATCGTCGTGGACGGGACCGCCCCCGCGCGACCCCAAGGAGTGGCGCGGGCCGCACAACCCGACGCGGTCGAGAGGAAATGCCGACGCGGACGCGTCGAGACAACCTCCCGTCGTGGATCTCACGCGAGAGACGACAGACCACCCGTCCTCGTCATCACCACGCGCGGCGCGAGCCGCCGCGCGTGACGAGCGACGCGCCCGACGCGAGCGCCGGAGGGATGCCGCACACGACGCCGGTGCCAACCCGGGCGAAACGACGAACGATGCCGATGCCGACGACGCAAACAAAGTNCCGCAAGATCCCGTGCTCGTGGAGTGCACTGGAGACGGGCCCGTGCAGGGTGTACCCCAGACGGACACGGTGGTCGACGAGGACGGCGACGAGGCGAACGATTTCCTCTACGCCGACCCACCCCCGCCGTCCTTCGCGGGGTTCGTCGACCTCACGCTCGAGGAGACTCCCTCGAGGAGCGCGGGCGCAAATGTAAATGTGAACGCGTCGAATGCGTCCTTGAACGCGTCCTTGAACGCGTCGCAGAGTCTCCTCAGTCGGTGCGTGGGATGCGGCGCGGACGTGACCGGTCGCCCAGACATCGACGCCGCATCATGGCTGGCGAACCCGGGCGTGGGTAAGTGGCGCGGGCGATGCGTCGGGGGACGGAAATCTAACAGCGGATTTAACTGCGCCGTGGTCCTATGCGGCGCGTGTCTGGGTGAACGCGCCACGCGGGCGTTGGTATACGCGACGAACGGGCTAGCGCGACACCGTGACGATACGGACCTGAGACCCACTGAGGATGATGGCGGTGTGCCCGCGATAGGGTGCCCGATGGGGTGCGGTGGTCGGCTGGAACACGCTCCAGTCGCTGAAGCCGGCGATCCATCCGCGTACGACGCCTGGGCGACGGCGGCGACTGACGCGCTCCTGGGTACCGCACACGATCTAACCGCAGTTAGGAACGAGGGTGGCACCGGTAACACGGGGGCGTTCGCGAGGTGTCCGAACCCCAAATGCGGCGTCGCCATAGAGAAGGTACCGGCCGTTAAGAGCTCCGAGGGTGACTTGGATTTGGTCGCCGAACGGATACCGGGGACGGGGCGTTGGATGTCTCGCGAGGCGTTGGAGCACAGGGCGTCCAAGCTGTTTCGATGCGGCGCGTGCAAGTGCGACTTTTGCGGGGATTGCGGGTGCATGCCGTACCACTGCGGTTTCGCGAGCTGCGCGGCGGCGGCGGCGGCTGCGAGCGTCCCCAAGTGTCGGTATTGCGAAGAGCGCATTCTTCCGGGGGCGTCGGCGCTGGATTTTTATTACTTCGGAGGTGGGCACCCCGGGGGCGGCGGTGACGACGACGGCGCACTCGCGCCCGCGGGTAAGAGCGGGGATATGACGGTCAGGGAGTTGCGGCGCGCGTGCGGGGTCGCGGACACCTCCTGGTGCACAGAAAAGACGGAGCTCCGCGGCGTGTTCCGGACGGCGGGGAAAGTGTGCCGGACCGCTGACTGCCAATCGCGGTTAAAGGGCTCGTGCACCAAGACACTCACGTGCGGTCACCCGTGCGGGGGTATAAGGGGCGAGACGCAGTGCCTGCCCTGCCTCGAGTGCGAGCCCCGACGCACCCCGGGGGATGGGAAGAAGGGAAGGATTCTGAATCTTCCCGGCGGCGACGATTCGTGCCCAATTTGCTACACCGAACCTATACGCGCCGCGCCCGCCATACTGCTGGGCTGCGGTCACGTCGTGCACAGGCAGTGCGCGTCCGATAAGATCCGCGCGGGTTGGCCCGGCCCCGCGATATCGTTCAACCACCTGCGCTGTCCACTCTGCGGCGCGTCGGGGCGCGATAAGGAGGAGGTCGGGTCGGCGCAGTTTCCAGTCATGAGGCACGGGTCTCTGGTCGGCGAGCTTTCGCCGGTGTTGGCGCTGCGTGACGCGGTGATGCGACGCGGACGAAGGCGGCTATTGGCGGAGGGTAACGTCACCGAGCTACAACCCGGGGGTGAGTGGGAAGGTCGGCCGGGTGAGCTGGCGCTGGAGAGGTTCAACTATTACCGGTGTTCTCGCTGCGGTGATGTTTATTTCGGCGGCGCTCGTGAATGCGGAGCCGCCGCGAACGCGGGCGCGGGGGAGCCCGGGGGTGGCGGGGGCGACGCCGAGCTCATTTGCGGCGGATGCAGTGCCACCATGCGCGGTGTGAGCGGCGCCTGCGCCAAGCACGGACGAGAGGAGATGCAGTTCAAGTGCCGCTGGTGTTGTTCGCCGGCGGCGTTTTATTGTTTCGGGACGACCCATTTTTGCGAACGGTGTCACGTCACGAGGCCGGATTGGAAGCCGCACCCGCCGCCGAAGACGTGCACGAGGGCGACGTGCCCACTCGGCGTGGACCACCCACCGCACGGACAGGAGTTTTGCCTCGGATGCGCGCTGTGTCGAGCCGCGGACACGGGATACTGACGATATGATAGCCACAAACTACATTTGTGAATTCCAAAAATTAGCTAAAAACTCGACTCTCGATTCGTCACCGCCTGAACCCCAAGGCGCCGAGCCCTTGCCCAATCTTACCGAGCAAACCGCCCTCATCCCCCGCGCCGCGCGTCTCGTCCGGCTCGCCGAACCTGTCGAACCCTGCAACGGACCAATCCACCGCCCCAACGCTCGCACCGTCGCCCTTGACCCCGGCACCGCCCCGTCCCGCCGGAGACGAAACCGGGAGGTACGCAAACCTGGGGGGCAGAGCCGACTTACCGGCGTCCGAGCTCGTCGCCGGCGGGACCTTCTCGCCGCCCGTTGGGACTCTGTGCAGCTGCGTCAACAGCCCGAGGAGTGTGCTACACCGCGTGAACGCCCTGCGCTCGTTGCGCCATAGGAAGGTCTCGTACGTGGCCCAGTCTATGGGATCCAGCCGCGACGCGAGTGTCTTTTCAGCCCTCATCGCCCCCAAAGCCGACTCGTCGCTGGTACCCCGTTTGCCCATACAACCCGGCCCGAGGAGCACCTCCATGACGAACCGCAGGTCAAACATGCACTGCAGCACCCCACGCTCCGACAGCCGGCCATCCGTCACCGTCGCCGATTGAACAAAGTCGGCGTACGCGTCGCCGCACTCCGCCGCGACGGCTCGGGTCAACGCCCTTATTCCGCCGCGGGACATCAAGTGCCCGCCGCATCGTAACGCCTCCGAGGAGACGGCGTGGAGGCACCCGAGCGCGTACGGTGACGGCAGCGCGGGGAGCCGGAGCGAGGTGACCCCGTCGGATCCGGTCTCGGACTCCCAGTCCCTGGGGACTTCGTTGGAACCGAGCCGCTCGTCCCGGGGAAGCGATTCGGAGAGGTGGAGACGAATCGCTCGAGCGGATCGACCGGCCCACAAACGGAACCCGCGCGTCGACACGGACGCGAACGACTCGAGCGACTCCGCGAGCCTCGGGTCCTCTCGGCCGTCACCGCCCCGTGATCCAGACAGCCCGGAGCTTTTCATCCGGGCGGATCGTTTTCGCCGCTTTGCGAGGATATTCGCGTCGGCGTTCCAATCCGATACGGGTCCCATCAAAGCCGCGAGCTCCGTGGCCGCTCGTTGACGCGCGAACTGCGCGGTCTGCGCCAACAGTAGGCACCGCTCCGCCGCGATGTCGTCCCCGGCGGCTGTATCCTTCTCGTATGCTTCCAGACGCTTCTGGAGAAAGTCCGCGAGGGCGACGGCGCCGCCGCGGCACTCGTCGCGAACAAACGGCTCGAGGGAGGAAAGCCTCGGCGCGTCCTTCGCGTTGACGTCCGCGCCGTTCTTGAGCCTCTTGGCCGCGCCTCCCGGGACACCCGCGATGAGCGNGTCGCGACGTGCGGTGCGCAGCGCGGCGGCGAACGTATCCGCGAGCGCCCGCGCGCGAGCGACGTTCGCCGGTGCGCGATCCGACGCCGCTCCCCCGGACGCTTCCTTTTGAAAGTCGAGAGCGCTCCGCGGCGACTGTATCGATTCGTCCTCGTCGCCGCCCCCCCACGCGACGGACGCCTCGGCCGGGGGCGACAGNTGCGACGCACGGGCGCGTGGGGGTTCGATCGACTCCAGCGCGGCGTCCACCGCGGCGCGTAACCCCCCGTGCGCGAGCGTTTCGGCGAGGAGCGTCTTGGCGCGGTGCACCGTCGGTTTCTCCGCCAACGCGGTCCAAGCGGCAACCACCCGGCCGAGTAAATCCGCGCACGCCACCTCGTTCTCACTCATCTTCTTCTTCTCAGCCCTAGCCTTGGCGTTGGCCTCCACCTCGACGAGCTCGTGCACGGTGCGTATGCCGTCAAGGAACCCTTTCTTCGTCGTCGCGGTGAGCACGTCACCGGCTACGCCCTCGAGCCACTCCTCGCACGCCCTCGATACCCGCGAGTGCGACATCGCTGACTGGTTAACCCTAGTAACCCTAGTACGCCACAGCTCAATCTCGCGCTTCGGGTCCACGAGGTCCGCGAACAGCACCCGCGACGCGTCCTCGTCGCGCGATACGTCCAGCTGCGCGAACATAAGTCCAGCCGTCCCGCTCGGACCCGAGGGTTCGTCGTTGACTCCGTCGTTCCCGAGGAAGCACGCGCCGGCTGCCGCTACGGCACGCGCGGGCTCCGCCAAGACCCTCGCCAACGCCCCACCGACGCGGTCCACGCCGCCGCCGTCGCCGCACCGCCTCAGGGTGGCGCGGATCCACGCGCGGCGCGTCTGCAGGTACAGCGCCAGCGCCCGGTCCGAACTCAATCCCTCGACGGCGACTACAGCCGCCAGCGCCGACGCGATTGTCTTGTGCGACGCCTTTGGGGACTCCAGCGCTTTCCGCGCGGCACGCGCGATCTGCGCCCTCATCGAGTCCATCACCGCGCGTTGCTGCTTGAACGCGGGGAATTTCTTGACCATCTCGTCGAGGGTGAGGTGCGGCGGCTCCGAAGCCTCCGCCGCGGTCATGACGTCCTGCGCCGCGTCGTATCTTCGTGCGGCTTCGGCGTACTCCCGCTCGTCCAGCGCGCCCCATATCTTCTCCGGGGTGTCTACGAGGTACTTGACCCGGGACCCGGCGGCGAACACGGCGCGCTCGGGGGTGAGCTCCGTCTCCTCCTTCGGGGCGCGGAGCGCCTCGGCAGCTTCGTTGTTTTTCCTGATGATCTCGGGCAGCTCCGTCAGGCTGTCGCGGACGTGCGCGAAGCCGCCATGATTTCCTTGAGGTTGGCGTCGATGTCCTCGATGTCCTTCGTGGTCTGCATGAACTCGCGCCACGACCCGCCGATCGTCCGGCGGATGTCCTCGTCCATCGCCTCCGCTTGTTGACGCGTCTTCTTCTCGATCTCGGCAACCTCGTCGATCGTCTTGCTCCTGAAGAGCTCGTCGACGTCCCGCTCGATCCTCGCCTTGATCTCCGCGGGGGTGGCGCCGTCCTCGCCGTCGGAGTCGATCTCCATGAGCTTGGACGCCGCGGGGACGGGTTCCCCGGGCTGCTCCGCCATAGCCATGGACCGTCTCTCGCGCTATGAAGTGGACGGGACGAGGGTTAAAATTTTTCAAAGTCACACTCGGTGGAGACCTGGGCTCGACTCCCAGTGGACCCGAGCTCCTCAACATTGGCCTGTCTATTTTTGGGAACTCCGTATAAATGACTCAAGGAATAGACCGTCGCACTCGTAAAAAATTCGGCCGATCATCGTCACAAGAGAAAATTGTGTCAAATCGTCGGATTCACACGTGCGAACACCCGCCGAGCGCTGTCTGATCCTCCGGGCGCGGACGCGATGGGTGGCAAGAAGAAGAAGCCCGGGAAGAAATCCTCGAAGAAGTCCGGGAACAACGCGGAGACCGGCTCGCACAAGTCGCACTCCGAGTTGGGCGACTCCAGCGACGACGAAAATGAGGGTGTCCAGGAGCCCCAATCCACCGAATCCGCCCCGACGGAGACCGTCCCAGCGCCCGCGGCGCAGGTCGATGAAGCCGCGGAGCTCGCCGCCGCCGTCGCCGCATCGGCCGCGGCGGATCCCGCGCCGGTGAAGACCCCTGATCCGCCCCCCGCGCCCGCCGAGGAGAAGCCCCCGTTCGAGGGCACCGACGAGGAGATCGAGGCGGCGAAGAAAATTCAGGCGCTGCATCGCGGCAAGCTCGCGCGCAAAAAGGTCAAAGAACTCAAGGCCGTCAACCCCCCCGAGCCCAAACCCGACGACGCCAAGGACCTGCGCGCCGAGCAGAACGAGAGGATGCTCGAGATGCTCCGCAAACAGATGAAATCCCTTCACGATACCAACGACGAGTACAAGGCTACAATCAAGGAGGCCAAGGATGCCGCCGCGGAGGCCAAGGCTGAGCTCAGCGCCAGGACGGCGGAGCTGGAAGCCAAGCTATCGGAGGCTGATGCCAAGGTGGCGGAGGAACACGAGAAGGCGGAGAGGCTCGAACACCAAGTGGAGGCTTTCGACAAATCCGCCGCCTCCGCCGTCGGCTCGGCGACCAACGAGCGCAAGGCCAAGGTGGAGGCTGAACTCCAGCGCGACGCCGCGCTCGCCGACATGGAGAAGGAGAAGGCAAAGGCGTCTGCGGCCGTGGCGGAAGCAGCGAAGAAGATCGCGGAGGTTGAGGCCAAGACCGCGGAGGAACGGTCCCTCTACGACGCCACCATGAAACGAGCGCACTCCGCCGAGGAACGAGTCCGCGAGTCCAAGGAGTCACAGCTCGCCATGCGCGCGGGTTTGATCCGGATGGAGACGGTCATGAGGGACAGCAGGGAGATACGCGACTTCATGCGCGCCATGCGAGCCGCGGAGGAATCGTCCGATGCGGATGCGGAGGGACTCCCCGGCGACGCGGGGAAATCAAACGCGGGGATCAACGAGAGCAGCGTGGCGGCGTCGGAGGCTACCGCGCGGCTCGTGGCGTCCAACGACGAGCGCGCGGCGGATGACTTGGTCGACGACGTCATACACAAGCTCCACCACTTCCTCAGCGTCAACGCGGACGAGAAGAAGGAGCTTCGCGCGCAGGTGTACGCCCAGCAGCGGTTCTCGAAGGATCCAATCGGCGTTCAAGTAGCGGGCATCGGGGGCATCGGCCGGTCCGCCGCGCTCTCCCCGACATCACCCAGGTCCTCCAACGCGTGGAAGCAGCCGTGGGAGCGGTCGAATGAGGTTCAATCCCCGGGTGCGGCGGGTCAATCCGCGCTGTCCCCGATGGCTAAGGACATCGCCATGATGGACATGTCCGAGTTACGAACCGAGCTGGAGCGATCGCGGCGGTACACCACCCGAATGCAAACGCGGCTCGACAAGGTCAACGTGGAGGTGACGCACCAGGCGAACATGACCATGAAGGCCATCGAGGAGAGGGACGAGGCTGTCGCCATGCTACTCGCCAAGGCCAAGTCCGAGGAGGGCGCCAGAGAGGACTCCGAGAACCGCGCGCGTCAACTCCGCGCAGAAATNGCGCAGCTCAAGACGGACCTGGCCAAGATGGAGCGAAGGTTCAAGGAGCTCACGCCGCTCGACAAGGTGGTCGCGGACGAGTTCGCGTCGTTGAGAAAGGCGACGGACGCGGCGAGGCGCGCGGATCCCAACGCCGGTCCACCCGCCACGGACGAAGCCGTCACCGCCTCNGCCGTCGAGACACTGACCAGCCGGCTAACGAAGGCGACGCTCCTGGAGAAGGAGTGCGCCGACCTACGTAAGATCAACGCGTTTCTCCGTCGCCAAGGCGGTTCACTTAACCTCGATTCCACCGGCGATGGCGTTTTCACGACGGCGGTTGAGAGCGTGATGAAGGAATCCGAGGATGTCATCGCGGCGTTGAACCGCGACGGGGTCAAAGCCGAGGAGGTCCCGAACGGGAGCAACACCGAGAAGTGGCGGCAGGTGGCGATGGCGTTTTCGGGATCACTCGGTAAGGGTTCCCCGCCGCCGTCGCCGTCTCTCACCGGCGTCCTACCCCCGCCGCCGCTCGAGGGCGACGACGACGCTGACGCCGCGCCCATGTCCGCGGCGGAGGTTGCCAGGTCGATGGACTCGCTCCGTTCGGCCATCCTCAAGCCCGGCTCGCAAACCGAACCCGCGCCCGCACCCGGCGTCGTCACCGCCTCCTACTCCACCAGCAGGACGTTCGACTCCCCCCACGGAGGGGTCAAGACGATCACCAGGCCCGACACCGGCAGCGCGATCAAGGTTCGCAGCGTCCACCAGCTGCGACAGACGCACACGGGCGGGACCTTCGCGCCCCCGCGGGAACTCTTCCGCGGTTCCCCCTACAGCGCGCGCCACTCGCCCAAGCCCCATCACACAGGCCCGAAGCCGTGGGACCTCGCTGCTGACCGCGTGGTACCCGCGAGCGAGCGGCGGGACCCCGGGCCGGAGTGGTTCCAGGACGCGAGGAGCGCGTGGGACTTGTACACGGAGGCGTTGAGCGCGGTGGAGGCACAGCGGGAGCTCGAGAAGGAGAAGAAGGAGTACGCCAAGTACGAGAGCCTTGTCAAGTCGGGGTACAACGCCGCGGAGCCCATGCGACTCCCCGCGCACCTCCGCGTGAAGGATGCGCTGACGTCCGAGGCGGAGGTTGACCGCGCGGTGAAACGGTTCGTGAAGACGCTGTCGGAACACGGCGCCAGCGTGAGCTTGCGCAGGAACGGGCCGTGCAAGTACATGCTGAGCCGGACGTTAACCAGCGCGGCGCAGCGCGGGGGCCGTGTTCCGGCAGGCCCGGCGCCCGCGTCTAAGATTGTCATGCTCCGCATGATCGCCAACCGGCTCGTGGTGCACCGCGGGACCAACCTACCGCCGCTGGACTTACTCGACGCGGTGGCGCGGTATGTCCAGCCGTACAAACCCCCGGGACCGGTGCGCAAAGTCGCGGATGGCCTGGGCCGGACCAAGAAGTGGCTCGAGTCATGGACCGGCAAACAGGAACTCAAGTCGCCGGTCACGGAGCCCGTGACGTCGCCGAAACCCGTGGACTTTTCGCAGATGACCCGCGAACGGTACCCGGAGGATGAGACGGTCCCGCCGGTGCCGCGCAGCCCCGTGACGACGCCCGGTAAGTCCCCGGGTGGCGCGTTACCGTCGACGCCGCCTGTGAAGTCGCCGGATACGTCGGCTCCGGGGTCGAACACGCCGACGGGGCCGAGGCCGTTCCTGAGGGTGGAAAAGAAGCCGGAGCAGGCGCAGAATAAGCCCAAGGCTGAGGCGCAGAATGAGCCCAAGGCTGAGGCGCAGAATAAGCCCAAGGCTGAGGCGCAGAATAAGCCCAAGGCTGAGGCGCAGAATAAGCCCAAGGCTGATCGCGTGCGAGCGCGTCGCCCCCCGCCCCGGCAGGTGGAGTGAGGGTTCGGGGAGGGGAAATAGCGAGTTTGGGATGCGAAGAAACCGACTGCGGAGTACTGTGTGTGGATGCGCTTTTTGTTATAGAAAAGAATCTGTCCATTGTTTCAGAGATTGCTAAGCAACTACGACGAAAGTGCGTGATGCGCGCTTAGGCCATCTGCTCCTGGATCATGTCGGCGGCCTCCTGGACGGTGGCGATCTTCTCCGCACCCTCCTCGTCGAGAGTGATCTCGAACTGCTCCTCAAGCGCCATCATGATCTCGACGGTGTCGAGGGAATCGGCGCCGAGGTCGACGAACTTGGCGTCGGCGGCGACGGCATCGAGGTCGGTGCCGAGCTGCTCGGAGATGATGGTGCGGACCTTCTCGAGGGTGTCATCGGCCTGTCGGTTCGGGAAAGGAGGGATGCGCGGGTCAGCGTTTGGGTCCCAAAAGTGCGTGGTGGGGAAAATCGCGAGGATTGCGCCCGCGTCCTTTTGTCTGGGACGGATAATGACGGGAAGCCGGACGGCGCGCGGGTCGGCTGCGCGCGACCCGCGGGCGCCCGTCTCAATCGCGGAATGGATATGAATGACTCACCGCGGCGGCGTTGACGGTGAAGGAAGCCTTGGCGACGAACGCGGGCTTGGCCTTGAGCGCCTTGGAGGAGGCGGAGCGGAGCTGCACCTGTGGATCGATCGCGGGGGAAAAAGGTGAGGCGGGGTCAGCGCTGTGCGTCGTCGCGCGGGTGGGCGCGATGATGGGTTCCCCCTGAAAACACGACGAGGCGCGCGATGAACCCCGCGTGGATTCAACGCGCGTCCGTACGGGCCGGTTCCGAGCTCGTGGCATCGACGGGGACGGCGAGTACGTCGTCCGAGAACTCGCCCGTTCCGGATAGAACCTAAAAACCCGTGATTTGATGCGCCGGTTCCCGGTCGGCGCGACCGTGCGGATCGCGACGAATCCGGCTCGCGCTCTCGAGCGGGTGAGCTCTCACCTTGGGGGCGACGCGCGCGGAGGCGGAGATGTTCATGATAGCGGCCATTTTGACTGGTTGTGAGTGTGTGTATAAGAGTGGAGCGGTGGAGCGGGAGCGCTCCACTTTTCAGGGAACAGTCAGCTCGAAACAGAGGCCAGAATCGATTTGAGCGCGCGTTTTGATTGGTGGAGAATTCCATCGGAGACTTCTGAAAACGGTTTGGCCACTTGTGAAAGCTGAAAACTTCGATACCAGTCACCCGGGCTCGACTTCCAGTGGCACGGATTTTTACTAGTTGGCTGTTTCCAACTCTAGTGCTACCTCTTCGAGGGCCCCTTGAAGAACGACAGCAGGCTGGCCTGCTCCGCGCCGCGCTTGCGAGGAACGTACCCAACCTTTGCAACCTTCGTTTCCGTCGACGTCACGGCGCTGGACCGCTGAACGTCCGCGAGGTCCGCGTAGAACGCCGCGCCGTCCTCCTCGTCCTCGTCTGCGTCCTGAAGCGCGGGCTCGGCGAAGAAGTCGAAGTCACTGTCGGCGTTCAACCCGTCGCCGCCCAGCCCGTCGCCGTTCAAACCACGCTCCCTCTCACTCGCCGCGCGCTCCTCCGTCTTACTCACACGCCCCCCGCCTCGGTCGTAGTCCCTCCTCGCGTTCATCGCAGCCGCCGCGCTGACAACTTCAGTCGCCGCCGCCGCCGAGCCAACCGCCGCCCCGCCCGCCACGCTCAGCCTGAAGTTGGTCGCGCCGACGTTCAGCAGCCTCAGGTCGAACCCCCGCTTGAGCTCGGATCGGAGCACGGACGTCGCCGCCGATCGCACCGCGTCCGCGCGTCGNACGGTGTCCAAACGCCGGTCCGTCGCATCCTTCGGCATCGCGGTGGACGACGACGACCGCGCCCACTTCGTCTCCGCGGCGGGCGACGTGAGCCCGCCCCGGTCCCTCCACCGCACCGTCAGCGTCCGCGCGTCCCGTCCGTTCGGTACGATCGCACCCTGTGCGATGGACCTCTCGACCTCGTCCTCGTGCTCCTCGTCCATGCGCGCCACCAGGTCCGGCGCGATGACCCGAAGCACCTCGTCGACGGAATCCCACGAGGTACACGACCGAAAAGAGTCCTCGCACGTCACCGACGACGGCGGCGGTTTCTCCCTCACCTCCTCCCTGTCCACGCCCCACGCTGCATCGTGGACCTTACCGCCGACCCGCGCGCCGAGCCACTCGCACACGTCACCCCGCGGTACGCGTCTGAGATCCGACGCGATGGATACGCCGCGACTAACGAGCTCCTTCTCGACACTGTGGCCGACGCCAGGTAACGCCCTGACGGGTAAGGGTTCCACCACGCGGGCGGCGTGCGACGCCGGGAGCACCGTCTGATCGTCCGGTTTGTGCAGGCCGGAGATGAGCTTGGCGAGCGTCTTGTTGTGCGCGACGCCGGCGGACATTCGAAGTCCGGACGCGGTTCGTACCGCTTCCCTCGCCTCCGCCGCGACGACCGCGCCGACTCTCAATCGCCTCTCCTGCACCGGGTCCTCCTCCACGACGTCAGCCTCCACGGTGGATACGTTGGATACGTCGTCACGTACGGCGCGTATGTCCTGTGGTCTGTGTTTGTTGTTGGATTCCACGCGGGACGTGCAGGAGTGCCTGTGACCGGCGAGTGCGGGATCGGACGCCGGACCGCCGCCCGCGATCCTGCGTTCCACCTCGGCGGTGAGGTCGACCCAACACTCGTCGAGGCCGAGCTTCTCGCACGTGCCGAACCTGGAGAGCGCGGCGCGGACCTTCTTGGCGCACGCGCGGTACGGCGTTAGATCCTCGCCGCTGACGAGCACGACCTCCGGACACAGCGCCTT
>JGI24539J26755_10000978_pt1 | contig 13347 bp, 15 predicted proteins | sample NorSeaMetagenome_2_FD_26755 | JGI IMG/M metagenome (IMG submission 26755) | reverse complement strand
AGAAACTCGTTTCCAGCTCTTTTAGCTGCATCACCAGAAGAACTTTCTTCTTCTCCTAAAACAGCAAAATTTACGTTACATTTATTTAAAATAGTAACAAAAGCCCTTGTTATTTTCTGAGCTCTTTCATCAAAGCTTCCAGCAGAACCAACCCAAAAAAGAATATCAGGCTTCTCTCCATTTTCAACAAACTCAGACATTTTTTTAACTTTTAATAAATCCATTTTATTTTTTAAATACCTGTATTTTTACTTGCTCATCAACTAAATCAGTAAACTTACCGTTAAATTTTGTTGCTCTAACAATATGATTATCAACCCAATGATAATTACCACCTCTTGGCTTATTCATCAACAAAGCATGATATAAAAAACCATTTTCTTTTAACCAATTTTCTGTCACATTTCGATGTTCTTCAAGCCTAGAAGTAAAAAAAGTAATTATATGACCTTGATCATACCACTTATTAAGAGTAAATAATGCATCATCATATAATTTTGCAGTAAGCATTCTCTCAGGCTCTTCATTAGGGATATCATCACAAATTGTGCCATCAATATCTATTAAATAATTTTTTTTTCCATCTTTAAAAACAGGGCTTACATTATTTCCAAATTTATCTTTATTTAATTCAATGAACATATTAATTAATTTTTGTCCAATTTAATCTGTCTGCAGCTGAAAATTTCCAGGGAGCACCATTATTTTCAACGTTTGAAAACATATTATTTAATTCAGTTGGAGCAGAGGACTCTTCCATGACTAAATATCTTCTCATATCCATAATGATAGATAGAGGGTCTAAATCAATAGGGCAAGCATCTGTGCACGCATTACATGTTGTACAGGCCCATAATTCTTCACTTGTTACATAATCTCCAAGTAAACTTTTATTATCTTTTTGCTTACTATTACCGATTTCTTCAATACGGTCCCTTGTATCCATCATAATTTTTCTCGGGGATAATTCTTTACCTGTTTGATTTGCAGGGCAAACAGATGTACATCTTCCACATTCAGTACAACTATATGCATTTAATAATTGAACCCAATTTAAATCTGTAGCATCTTTAGCGCCAAATAGTTTTGAATTATTATCATCACTTGATGATGGTGTTGCAAAAGGGTCAGCATTTGGATCAAGCATTAACTTAACTTCATTTGTTACAGATTGTAAATTATTAAACTGACCTAAATTATTGATATTTGCATAGTAGGTACTAGGAAACGCAAAGAAGATATGAAGATGTTTAGAAAATAGAACATAATTCATAAATCCAAGAATACCTAGAATATGAAACCACCAACAGAATCGTTCTAGTAAAATTAAATTTTCAGAACTTAAAGATGAAAAAATTGGAGTAATAAATTGTGAAACAGGAAAGGATCCGGCAATAATATAATGATCAATATTCCTTGATTGTAGAAGTCCATCTGCAGCATTCATTGATAAAAAAGCACCCATAAGTAGAATTTCAAAAACCAAAATAAGGTTAGCATCTGTTTTTGGCCAAGAAGTCATTTCTTTACTAAAGAATCTTTTTAAACGAATAACGTTTCTTCTAATTAAGAAAATAATACATGAAAAAAATACTAGAAATGCTAATATTTCAAATGATCCTATTAAAATATTATAAATAGTATTATTAACGTAATGCGCTAAAAAACGATGAGTACCAAATATTCCATCTATTAAAATTTCCACAACTTCTATATTTATAATAATAAAACCAACATAAAGAAAAAGATGTAAAACTGCTGCTATTGGTCTATCAAACATCTTTGATTGACCCAGAGCAACTCTAAACATATTTTTTAATCTAATTTTTTTATTATCTGATCTATCAACATCAATTCCTAAATTAATATTTCGAATAATTTTTCTAAGATTTAGAGAAAATACTGTAATAGCAAATAAAAAAATGAACAGAAAAATAAAATTAGTTATCATAAAATAAAGTTATTTCTTGTAAGGTTTTTTTGCTCCACCCAATATTGAAAAATTAACATATCTACTTGGATTATTTTTAATATCTTCAATTAATTGATTCATCTCTGCTGAAGATTTTTCCAAATTATTATAAAAAGCATCATCATTAATTAATTTCCCAAGACTTCCTTTTCCATTTGAAATGTTAGAAGTTAATTCATTAATATTTTGGACAAATGATATAATATCAGACTTAGCAATTGAATCTGTAATTAATGAAACATTTTCAATTATCTGCTTAATGTTATTGTTGTTGTTGTTTATGTTTGATGAAATAGCTTCAATATTTGAAAGTATTTTTGAAATCCGATTATCATTAAAATAAACAAGACTATCAACTTTTACCATAGTTTTAGACATAAGTAAGAATGTTTGATCTAAACTACTAATACTATTTGACAAGTTTTCTCTAGTGTTCTTATTTAGAACAGCGGTAACAATAGTCAATAAAGAGTCTACTGACCCTATTAATTCTTCAGCTTTATTTTTTAAAGGTAAAATTTGTGCATTAACTTCATCTTGAAGACTATTTTCAACGCTACTTGTAATTGTATCACCAAAATTAGCATAAGATACAGAATTACCTAAAATTAAAGATACACCCTTGGTACCCATTAAATCTTGATTAATAATTTTAAAATTAGAATTATCCGGAATACTATCTATCTTAGTTAAGCTAAATGAAACAAGCAATTCCTTATTGTCATTAAATAATATAATATCATTTACAATTCCAACATTAAATCCATTTAAAGTGATGTTACTTCCAACTTGAAGACCGTTAACATTAGAGTATACAGAAAAGTAGGTTTTATTTGAATTAAAAATATCAATTCCTTTTAAAAACTTAATCCCATATATTAATAAGACAATAGATAAAAGAAAAATAAAGCCAGTTAAAAATTCCTTTGATAATCTTTTCATAGAGTATTTATTTATTTTGCAAATTTAATGCTTCTTTTGTAGATATACGTTTTCCATTAAAAAGTGCAATTATAAAAGCACCCTTAAAACCTAAATCTACTAAATTATTTTTTAATATATCTGCCTCTTCTTTTATGCTACCTGCGTTTACGTAGTATTTAAATGTTCCATTAATTTTTTCTTCGATGGCATTAATTTCTTTAAATTGAGAAATATTAAGCATCGATTTTAGATAAGTTCCTATTTGGACTTTATAAATAATTTTAAAATCTAAACTACTATTGATAGTCTCAGTTTTTTCTACAACAATATTTTCACCTTTATTTTTATCTATATTAACTAATTTATTAATTTCTTTATTTTGATTTTTCTCTTTTTTTTCTATGTCGTTCTTGTATGATCTAAAAGCTCTATAAATGGCAGATGCAATATAATCTTGTCCTATTTCTGAGTGTAAATACTCTTCTTCTTGAGGGTTTGTTAAAAACCCACATTCAATTAAAATACTAGGCATATTAGTTCTACTAATTACATAAAAAGGAGCTTGTTTAACTCCTCTACTTTTTCTATTTGCTTTAGTTGAAAATTCCTTCTCCACTTCTTCTGCAATTTTTAAACTTTGATTTAAATATATGTTCTGCATTAAACTAAATACAATGTAACTTTCTTGTGATTGAGGGTCAAAACCTTCATATTTTTTTTGATAATTATCTTCCATATAAATAGCAGAATTTTCTCTCATTGCAACTTCCATATTCGCCTTAAGTTTACTCATACCCATCACAAAAACACTTGCTCCAGATGGATTTGGGTTAGTAAAACCATCACAATGTATAGAAATAAATAAATCCGCATTTTTCTTGTTTGCTATTTCAGTTCTTTCATTAAGCTCTAAAAAAACATCAGTTTTTCTAGTATAGATAACATTTATTTCTGGAAATGTCTTCTGTATATATTCTCCTAACTTTAATGATACTGCAAGCGCTACATGCTTTTCATATATTTTGTAGCGTTTAGTGCCCATAGTACCAGAATCCTTTCCCCCGTGACCTGGATCAATAACAATAGTTTTAATTATTGTTGAATTTTGATTAACCAAAGAGTCTAAAAGAGAAAAATTTGTAACGCTAGATGAAAAAAGATATGCAGTATTTAAAAAAACAAATGAAATTGTAACTGCGTAAAATAAGAAAATTAACTGTTTAACGTTTAACACTTTTAAATGGTATAAATTAATTAGTTTTGAAATACAATTATACAGATAGCAAACCTTACAAATATAATACTAAGAAATTAACTTGAAAGTCATTAAATTCATTGTAATATTTTTCTTATTAACATTAAATTTTAATAATTGTAAAGTCTATTGTCAGGAAATTAAGAATGATTCAATTATTTCAAATGATGATAATTTGTTGCATATTATTGATAAAAAAGCAAATGATTCAATAAATATTGACATTAGCAATAAGAAAATATTACTTTATGGAGGTGCAGAAATTAATTATGATGGTATAAAAATTGAATCAGGATTTATAGAGATTGATTGGAATAATAATATTATAACAGCAAAACCATCAATAGATAGCTTAGGTTTATTCTTTAGCAGACCAGTTTTTACAGAAAATAGTTCTTCATTTACAGCTGATGAGATACAATATAATTTAAAAAGCAAAAAAGGTATAATAAAAAAAATTAGCACAAAGGAAGGTGATGGTTTTATTCTTGGAAGAATCGTTAAAAAAACCGAAGATGATATTTTCTACTTTCATAAAGGAGATTACACAACATGTAACCATGCAAAACCTCACTTCTCTATTAGATCAAATAAAATTAAAGTTATTCCTTCAAAAAAAATAATTACAGGTCCCGCTCATCTTAGAATTTTTAACATACCAACACCTCTTGTTTTACCATTCGGATATTTCCCAAATAATGATAATAAAAGCTCTGGATTAATAATCCCTTCTTATGGAGAATCTAATAATTTAGGGTTTTTCTTAAAAGACGGAGGGTACTATTTTGCATTAAACGAAAAATTAGATTTATCGTTAAAGGGAGATATTTATACGAAAGGAAGTTGGGGACTAAAATCTTTACTTCGATACAAGAGCAGATATAAATATAGTGGGAACTTAAACCTTAGTTTTGGCAATATTGTAAACAGCGAAAAAGGTCTACCAAATTATAGCATTAAACAAGATTTTTTTATTAGATGGAATCATCAACAGGATCCAAAATTATCACCATCAATCTTATTTTCAGCTAATGTGAATGCTGGCTCAAGTACATTTCATAGAAATAATACATATAATTCAAATGACTACCTAACAAATACATTTCAATCAAGTGTTAGTATTATAAAAAAATGGAATAATTCTCCCTTTAGCCTATCAACAAATATAAGACATAGCCAAAATACTCAAACAAAAATCATAAACCTTTCTCTTCCAGATGTCTCATTAAGTATGAATAGGATATTTCCTTTAAAGACATTAAATAAATCCACTAAAAACAAATGGTACGAAAAAATAGGAATGAGCTATTTATTAAATTTTAAAAATGATATTTCAATAGCAGATTCATTACTATTTAAAACAGAAGCTTTAGTAATTTTAGAAATGGAATTAAACATACAATTCCTATTAGTACTTCGGTTAAATTTTTAAAATATTTTGTAGTAAGTCCAAGATTAAATTTTACAGAAAGATGGTATGTAAATCAAATAAATAAAAGTTGGGACAACCAAAATGAAATAATTCAAAGTGATACAGTAAATAAATTTACTAGAAATTCTGAATATAATTTTTCTACATCATTGAAGACAAATATTTATGGACTAGTACAATTTAAAAAATCAAAAATTACAGCCATTAGACATGTAATGACTCCTAATGTAAGTTTTTCATTTAGACCAGACTTTTCACATGAAAAATATGGTATTTATAAAGAAGTGCAGTCATCTGCAAATGGAGATAGCCAAATATACTCAACTACACAGAACGGAATTTTTGGGTCACCTTCAAGAGGACGTAATGGCAATTTAAACTTCAATATTTCAAATATCTTTGAAATGAAAGTTAAAGCTAGAAAAGATACTATAATTAAAAATAAAAAAATAAAACTTTTTGAAAACATAAATTTTAGCTCTGCTTACAATTTATTTGCAGATTCATTAAGGATGAATGATATTTTAATAAGTGGACGAACAAGAATATTAGACATTATTGACTTAAATTTTAGCAGTAGATATGACCCCTATATAAGTAATAAAAGTAATAATAATAATATCAATATTTTTGAACTAAAAGAAAATAATAGATTAGCTAGATTTACAAATGCAGAAGCCTCAATTGGTTTAAACTTAACTAATAAAACTTTTATTTAAAAATAATGAAAATCTTAAAAATAAATCAACATGGAATCTAAATGCAAACTATAGAATAAATTACTTTAAAGGATATAAATCATCACAATTTTCTGACACTACACAGTCATTGAACTTTTCTGGAAATTTAAATATTATAAATAATTGGAAAATTGGTTTTCAATCTGGTTATGATTTTGATACAAAAAAATTAACCTACACTTCAGTTAACTTCTACAAAGACCTGCATTGTTGGGAATTGTTATTTAATCTGATTCCAATAGGATATCACAAAAGCTATACCTTAACAATTAGAGTAAAAGCAACAGTTTTACAAGATTTAAAATTAGAAAGAAAAAGGGATTGGATAGATACAGACTTTAACTAAAATTTAACCCAATTTTTAATAATTTCTAAACCATTTTGTGTTAGTATGGATTCAGGGTGAAATTGAATTCCATGAAGGTCAAGGTTTTCGTGCTTAAAAGATGTTATATATCCAAATTCAGATTTTGAAGTAACTATTAATGAATTTGGAAGATTTTCTTCAGCAATAACCCAAGAATGATACAGTCCAACTTTAATTTTTCTTGGTAAATTTTTGAAAATATAATCATCGCTTATAATTTCAATATTAGCTGCAACTCCATGTCTTACACAGTTTAGATTAACAAGATTTGCTCCAAAAAAACTTGCTATAGCTTGATGTCCTAAACAAACACCCAAAATAGGTTTTTCTAAATTACAATTTAAAATTACATCCATTAAATTGGAATGATCATTAGGAAGTCCAGGTCCGGGTGAAAGTATAATTTTATCGTAGTTTTTTAATGATTCTAGCTTAATTTTATCGTTTTTAATAACTGAAACGTTAGCACAAAATTGATTTACATAATGATAAAGATTATATGTAAAAGAATCATAATTATCTAAAATTAAAATTTTCAATTAAAATATTTTTATAAAAACAATTGGGAAAATTCTCTGAATGCACTCTGCCCTCCAGCTTTCTTAAGTTTTATAATTCCAGGTATTTTTTTTATTAAGTCAACAGCATTAGATGGACAAGCTGCTAAACCAACACTACTTAAAAGACTAAAGCAGTTAACATCATCTCCAATATAAGCAACTTCAGAAATTAAAACACCCTCATTTTTGCACAATTTCTCAACAACAGCTAATTTATCTATGATGCCATGAAAATCAAAATCAAGATCTAATTTTTTTGCTCTGTTTTTATTTATTATTCTATCTTCAGATGTTATAATCCCTACTCTAAAGCCTTTTTGTTGTAATAACTTCATTCCCATCCCATCATGAGCACAAAACTTCTTAAACTCATCTCCAGATTCGGTATAATACATCCCTCCATCAGTTAAAACACCATCAACATCACTTAAAATAATTTTAATATTCATATAGTTTTAATATTTTATCTCTTAGTCTATGTTTTGCTAAAAACTCTCCTTCAAGATTTAATGAGAATGGAACTGGTGTATCTAAACTTGCACATCTAACAACCGGCGCATCTAGACTTTCAAAACAATTTTCATTTATTAAAGAAGCTAGTTCACTTCCAAAACCTCCAATCATAGTATCTTCATGAAGAATAATTACTTTACCTGTTTTATTAGCAGATTGAAAAACAGCATCTTTATCAAGTGGCATAAGTGTTCTTAAATCAATAATATCAAATGAATATGTGTTAAACTCTTTACGGTATCTAATGCCCAATGAACTCCCATTCCATAAGATATAATGGATATATCATTTCCTTTTGATAATAATTTTGCTTTCCCAAGTTCAATAGAATAATAGTTCTCAGAAACTTCTTCAGAAATGCTTCTGTATAAAGCCTTATGTTCAAAAAACATAACAGGATTTGGGTCATTAATTGAAGAAATTAGCAGACCTTTTGCATCAGCAGGAAAGGCAGGATATACAACTTTTAATCCAGGAGTATTTGTAAACCATGCTTCATTTGATTGAGAATGAAATGGACCTGCTCCAACACCTGCACCAGTAGGCATTCTTATTACAACATCAGCATTTTCACCCCAACGATAAAAAGATTTAGCAAGTAAATTTACTATAGGATTAAATCCTGAGCTAACAAAATCGGCAAATTGCATTTCCATTACAGATTTAAAGCCGTTAATAGACAAACCATAGCTAGCACTAACAACTGCAGATTCGCATATGGTGTATTTCTTATTCTTTCTTTACCAAATTTTTTAACAAAACCATCAGTAATCTTAAAAACTCCACCATATTCTGCAATATCTTGTCCCATAATAATTAAATTATCATGTTTTTCAAAACTTTGTTCTAAAGCTTGTGAAATAGCATCAATTAATCTTAGTGGTTTAGTAATACAATTTTCTTTAATTCCCTTAAAATCATATGACTTAAAAACATCAGAAATTTCGCTAATAGCAGATGAAGAAATATCATTTTCATTATCAGCTTTTAGCCATGCTTTATTTATAGATTTTTTTATTTCTAATTTCAAATCCTTAATAAAAGAAATAGAAATAATTTTATTATCAAGAAGGTATTTTTCATAATTAGAGATAGGGTCTTTTTCGGACCACATATCCATTAATTCCTTTGGAACATATTTAGTACCAGAAGCTTCTTCATGGCCTCTCATTCTAAATGTCATACATTCTAAAAGAACTGGCTTAGGATTGATAGCAATCTCTTTTTTTAATTCTTTTATTGTTTGATAAACTTCAAGAATATTATTACCATCAATAGTATAGGCATCCATTCCATATCCTACACCCTTGTCAGAAAACTTTTTACAATTATATTGTTCTGAATTTGGTGTAGATAATCCATAACCATTATTCTCAACAACAAAAATTACAGGTAGGTCCCATACTGAAGCAATGTTTAATGCTTCATGAAAATCTCCTTCACTTGCACCACCATCTCCAGTGAAAACAACTGTTATTTTTTTATTATCAAGTAATTTATTTGCAAGAGCGATTCCATCAGCAACCCCTAGCTGAGGACCTAAATGCGATATCATACCAACAATATTATGATCCTTTGATCCAAAATGAAAAGATCGATCTCTTCCTTTGGTAAAACCATTAGCTTTTCCTTGAAACTGTGAAAAAAGTCTTTCAAGTGGTACATTTTTTGAAGTAAAGACTCCAAGGTTTCTATGCATGGGAAGAATATACTCATCTTTTGCAAGTGCTTCAGCGATACCCACTGAAATTGCCTCTTGTCCAATTCCTGAAAACCATTTTGAAATTTTACCTTGTCTTAATAAAATTAACATCTTTTCTTCAATAAGCCTAGGAAGAAGTATTGATTTATATAAAGAGATTAAATCTTTATTATGTAAATCAGCTTTATTGAATATCATCGACTTTAAATTTGTTTCAAAAGTATTGAATAATTCTTTACTTTGTAAAAAATAATTTAATTTAGGATAAATATTATAATTTTCACAAATAAGAATAAAAATAAAATCAAAAAATTAAAAACAAAATTCATTGTAAACCCTATCGCTGGTGGAGGAAAAATAAAAGATATTACTTTTAAAATTAATGAATATGTTGATAACAATAAATTTGATTTTGAAATATTATTTACTAACTCTAACAAAGACGCCTATAATTTTAGTTTAAGTTCTGTAAATAATTATTATGACATAGTAGTTGCAGTTGGAGGTGATGGGACGGTTAACGAGTGTTCAAAGGCTTTAATTGGCACAAATGTTGCACTTGCTATAATACCAATAGGCTCTGGTAATGGTTTTGCCTATCATTTCAATATTAAAAGAGATTTCATTAAAGCATTAAAACAATTTAATAATAACATTATAAAATTAATTGATTCTTGCTCAGTTAATAATCATCCATTTGTAAATGTTGCTGGAATTGGATTTGATGCTCACATAGCTAAATTATTTGCTAAATCTAAAAAAAGAGGGTTTATTAATTATTTAAAATTATGCATAAAGGAATTATCTTACAAAGCAGAACATTATACCATCATTATGAATAATAATGAAACTAAATTGTATGCATTCGCAATTGTATTTGCAAATGCATCACAATATGGAAATGATGCTATGATTTCTCCATTATCAGATGTTGAAGATGGATTACTAGATATTGTAGTTATTAAAAAATTCCCAAATTGGAAAATACCATTTTTCATATTAGAAGTTTTAAAAGGAAAGACTCACCTAAGTAAATTTGTTGAAATAATTAAAACAAAGGAAATTGAAATAAAAGCAGTAAAACCTTTTGTACATGTTGATGGAGAAGTAAAAGAACTTTCAAATCCAATAAAAGTGAAAATACAAGAGAAAAAATTAAAAATATTTGTACCAAATGAAAAATAAAGGTAAAAAAAGAAATGGTGTAGTTTATTCAACAAATTCAAATTATAGCTATAATGAATCAGAATTTGACGAAATAACACTTCCAAATAATAAACAAAATCTTGAAGTATGTATTGACAAGCATAGAGGAGGAAAGATTGCAATTATTATTAAAGGGTTTATAGGTAATCAATATGACCTTAAGGAACTAAGCAAAAAGATAAAATCTCTTTGTGGTGTTGGAGGAACAGCCAAAAAAGGAGAAATTATAATCCAAGGAAATGTCAGAGATAAAATAATGGAAATTCTAAAAAAAGAAGGGTATAATTACAAAAGAGTTGGTGGATAAATTCAAATGATTTACCAAAACATAAATTTATCGTGCACAGAACGAGTCAGTTCTCGAACTTTTATATAAAGACCTTGTTCAACTCTACGAGCTAAGAATACCCCTTAAACAAGAAGGATTAAGTAATTACCCAATAAACCCCCATCTTCTTAGAGATAAACAGACTAATACATTACTACAGTAAAGGGATTAAACTATAATAGATTAAAATAGAATGGCAAATACAACAGGAAAGAAATATGGTGNAAGAGAGAAAGGAATGAATACCAAACAGAATTAAGAACTATTTAAAAGGATATTCTTTATTAAGCTGTCTGATCACAGTATTATTTATTATTATATTTGATTTATGGAAATCAAAATAATAAATTATAAAAAGGAATATCAAGTTATCAATAATTCTGAAGTAGTCTTAGAAACTAGAAAGCCAAAGTGGTACTCATCTGAAGTAAATTTTCAAAACAACGATAAAAATTACGAAATTAAAAAGATTAAATTTTGGAGTATCTCGCACACTATTTTTGAGCTTGAACGACCTATTGGGGAAATTAATCTTAGTTATATAAAAGGAGGTGTTATAAGACTAAAAAATAAGAACGCCACATATAATGAATACACTCTTAAAAAAGAAAAAGTAGGTAAATGGTATACTTCAGAAAGGAGATATGTATTAAAGAAAAAAGATTTGAGCCCAGTTCTTACGATTCATTACGACATTAAAAATCGTTGGAGTTCACCTGAAGATATAAGCATTTCTTTTAATGATAAACTTGCAACTGATTTTGTATTATTGGTCTGCTCACTTTTTTTAATGAGGCAACAACTTAGTAGTGAAAATAGCGTAAATACGTCAATGGCAGTTTAGAAATTATTCGAAAGGCCATTTAAAAATATCAGTAAGTTAGAATGGTGTAAAAACAAAAACGGGAGACTATCTTTTGACACCCCCCCCGTTAAGTGCCCAGAGCGGGAGTCGAACCCGCACGTTCTTAGAACACATGACCCTCAATCATGCCTGTCTACCAATTTCAGCACCTGGGCAAAAAAAATCCCGCATTAAAGCGGGATTAAAAGATTTGTGACCCGACTGGGGCTCGAACCCAGGACCCTCTCCTTAAAAGGGAGATGCTCTACCAACTGAGCTATCGGGTCATTAAATCGGCTGCAAATATATTACTTTTCTTTACTAATGACTTTTTTTTAAAAAAAAATTTTAACAAAAAAATAGATTTTATTTTTAATAAAAAAATAGACATAAATAACTTACTTTGTAAATAATAAATTTCATATGAATATTATATTATTAGGTTTTATGGGTTCAGGAAAAACAAGTATTGGGAAATTACTTTCTGAGCAGGTTAATTTCAATTTTATTGACTCAGATCTAGAAATTGAAAAAAGAAATAATATGTCAATTAATAATATTTTTAAAAAAAAAGGTGAATTATTTTTTAGAAATGAAGAAAAAAAATTATTGAATGAAATAATTACAAAAAACAATATAGTCTTTGCCACTGGAGGAGGTTTGTCATGTAATAATAAAAGTATTAAGAAATTAAATGATTTCGGTTTAACAATTTATTTAAGATACTCAAATAAAGTATTGTTTAAAAGATTAAAAAAACAAAATAAGACTCGTCCTTTAATTAATAATTTAATTGACAATGATTTAGAGGAATTTATAAGAAAATCTCTTAAAAAAAGAGAAGATTTTTATAATCAATCTAATTGTATAATTGAATGTGACAAAATAAGTGAAAGAGAAATATTAAGAAAGATAAACACCCTTATTATCGCCAGCTAAATCTACTGTTATATACTCTTTCAAAGAAGTTGATAGAGATAAACCAACAAAATCTGCCTTTATGGGGAATAAATTATGATTTCGATCAATTAAAACAAGAATTGATAATTTTTTAAGATTTGTGTTTAAAAATAGTTTTGAAGCATACATTAGAGTTTTTCCTGAGCTTAACACATCATCAACTAAAATCACCACTTTGTCTTTAAATAAGTCATCAGAAATAGCTAAAGACATTGAACTATTAATATCTAAAGATTTATTTATAGATAATTCAGCAACAATTGTTTTAATTTTTGAAATTTTAATTAAACAATCAGAAATTTTATTAGCTAAAAATAAACCCTTTTTGTCAATACCAACAAAAACAATCTCATTTTGATTAAAATTATTTTCATAAACCTGCCAGGCTAATCTTGTAATCTTTTGATAAATTTGATCAACATTTAAAATACTTATATTTTCTTTCATATTCTAAACAAAATTAATCTATTTTAATGACAAGTAAAAATTATATAAATCAATTTTTAAGACTAATATTTTATATTTTACATTAAAAAATAATAAT
>JGI24539J26755_10000977_pt1 | contig 13348 bp, 10 predicted proteins | sample NorSeaMetagenome_2_FD_26755 | JGI IMG/M metagenome (IMG submission 26755) | reverse complement strand
AAAAAAAAGAAGAAATGAAAAGCAGCAATGGAAGTGAGAGCAGCGCATTCATTCTGTACACAGGGCCCCTTTGTTGCCACTTCTTGTTCCCATTCAGCTGGCTGTTGTACAGATCAAGGGTTTCTTCCATCCAAATCGGGCACTGAACGCGCGAGTCAGAAGAAACGGCTCCCAACTTATCTATAAAGTCATCTGGTGGGTAAGGGTGCATGCGTGCAAACTCTTCTTGTATCTCTTTCGCTTTCTCACCAATAGCCCCGCGGGCAAAAATGTGATGCCTGCAATTGTAGGGCATGAACCTGGGCTTGCAATTGCTGAGGACAACTGCTTGTTCTTTTTCTACATAGGCTGCCATGGGTTGCTTGGAGATCTATGAGGCCTGCATTAGTGCCAATGTTCCTTGGAAGAACCAAACAAAATATGAGAGTCCTCCCCAAGCAATGGGACTCTTTGGGGATGAGGCCTGTGTCAATGCCAAAATGCATCAAAACTGTTTGTTTAGCAACCCCTGAGGAAAAAAATGAAGCAAGCCATGAAGACAAGCCAAGGTGCATTGTCATCATTGAATCCCAAATTCTGCCTGGGGCAGCTCTGGCTGCGCGTTTGAAGGAGTTCCATGATTCGTGGTAGGTGTCGAAACGAGTATCACCCATCATTGACATTCCTCCTGCTGCTGGTGCTCAGCCCATCAACAAAAAAAAAAGAGAGCTAGGAAATATCAAGGAAACCCTAAGGGCTTTTGGAGAGGGAAAGGGTTTGAAAATAAAAAAATGGCTGCAGGTGTTCTCTAAAATGGGATCTTTGAATTTAAAAGGGAACAACGGGACATGAAACTCAAGAAGGCTTGGCTCCAAACATTCAACAGTCAATGGTTGGAATTCAATTAAATAAATTCATGCTTGAGATGGAAAAGTGCAGGACATTAAAAATATATAACAGGAATTAAAATAAATAATATTATGATGCACGCATTTAGCAAATCGCACAACACAGTTATTAGACTCATCATTGACAGTCAAAGGGTACAACAATGAAACTTTGGCTGTGAACACTCTTCAGATAGGCCTTTCAGTGAGTGTCAATGTTCATGCACTCATTGCTTCTGCAGGCCCTTCTGCAAACAACCCAAGAATACAATGGCTGTCAAGGCTTCCAAAAAACATTTGCATGTGAAGGACTGTATGCAAGTATGCATGTATGCGTTCATTGTCTTGCCATATGTGACTCAGCTTGAACACATTCTTTGTTTGTTGTTTGCGTTGTTCGAAGTTCTCGCTGCATCAAGCCCAGGGCCATCTATCCCATTTGAATCCTGCATTTCAGCATGGAATGTCAGGTGTCCTGGCTCCAGGCAGAGTTGGGAAGCTGCAACATTCCAGGAAGCCTTATCCATGCAAAGAAAGAGCTCGTTAAGCTCTTCCAGGAGAGTGCCTTTTTCAAGGGCAATCAAATATTGCTGTGGAAGCTCCTGCTCGGAGGAAAGCGAACTCTTGCCCCCCATAAGTGGCACACCTCAGTGTTGCTTGAAATGAACCATTTGAGTTGTGATTGGTCTGATTCAAAACACTTGTATTTTGTATTTTGTAGATTTCTTGCAACATGCTGCTTGACTTACTAGCCCATGGGATTGTTCTGGCTGCAAGATTGCTCTGCGCCTCTCAAAGTTATTTATATTCTTATTATTATATCATATTCAAGAATATATAATATTAATTATAATCTACTATTTAATTAACTTACTTACTAATACTGTACTACTAGTTGCTTTCGGCAAGGCAAAAACAGTCATTGATGAAACAGACAAGAAGGCTCGAACCCATTTCCCATCTTGCCAGATACGAACATGGCCTGCAGGACAAAGCGGCATAGCTGAAAGTGCGTAGCGCATCAAAGATGATCCCAAATTGCACGCCAAGATGTGATTGATGACCTGCAAGGTGTCGTAGGCTTTCATGCCTCGCTTGGTCTGGAAGCCACTCTTCTTGAAGTCCTTGGATGCAGAGGGGTCAAGCTTATGATGCCCAGAAGAATTGTGCTTGTTTGCTAAGAGAGGTAGTATTGATGAATCTTGAAATTCAAATCAATCATAAAACCTCTGCTGTGGAAAGATGAGTCGCCTGCAAGTTTTGCTGTGACACTTGTTCTCCTATGTCCTCTTTTCTCCAACGGAGCTCTCTGCTGACGCAAGGCACACAAAATGCAGCCACTCCAATCTCTGAGCTCCAGATTATAGCAATCTCAGTGTCTTTGCCACCGAAGCGACCACTGTCCAGACACAGTTCTGCGCAATGTGTGGTTGAGAACCTTACGCTGGGAAGGCTTTTCCATGCAACACAGGCCCTGTGGCATTGAACAATGGAATTCGAACCGAGGAAAACAAGGTTTTAAGCGCAGCTGGCAAAAGTCTAAGCCAAGCAGCTGTCGCTTTACCGCTTGCGCATGCAGCAAATTTCCTCTCATCTTGTTGTCTAGTTCATGTATCTGGCACTTTGCAGCTAGGCTTTGCTCTTGTGCACAAAGCTTTGGTTGCTTCGATTTGTTCAGCAAGGCTGGCACAATCAAGCTCATTGCCCTCTTTCTTTTTCTTGCTTGTGTCCTTGCTGCTACAATCTCCTGGATTGATGCCATCCTCTGCCCAGTGGCCCAGGTATCCAAGCAGTTGGATACTTGATAAATGATGTCTTGTGCTATAAGCTGGCCCTTTGCCATCTGTGCACCTTCCAAGATAGGTGACCCTTTTCCGTGAAAATTTGGCCACTTGCTTCCGTCCTTTGCCCTTACCGTGGGATGTGCAAGTGCTTTTGCTAACACCCAAAGCTGCGCTGGCCAGCTGTATTCAAATTGGATGTCTTGAGCTGACAGGTCCACGACGTCGTCAGCCCATAGTTTAGAGAGTTGTGGAATCTGGCTCAACGAATTCTTTGTTGCCATTGGCTGCCATGGGACAGACTCTTGGTCAGCCTTGTGGGCCTGCTTGGTCACTGATGCTAGCACTCTCAACAGGTTGAAAGCTTTCTGCTTTTGTACTGCATTGAGGCACTTGGCGGTACGAAGTATGTAGCACAGCAGAAAAGGCACTGTGACCATTGTTCGCTGCACTCCTTGCTGCTCCTGGGTACCAAGGGCCAATCTGNGCATTTCATAATCGCGCTTCTGACATGGCACAAGCTGCGCTTGCAATTGTGGACAAATCTGTTCGGCAAAACCTCACTTGCAAGCTGGAGAAGAAACAAAAACCTTATCAGTTGTCAACACCTATGCCCATTGGAATCCCCACCTACCTTGAACCCCTTGATTCCTTGATTCTGGCCTCACTGCAGTGGCCCAGAAATTACGGGGCTTTCAAATGGAAGCACCCTGCTTGCAACTCCACAAACAAAGCTGCTACTTGCAGGCAGAGCGCGTTGTACTTTCATGACGCCACTGTGCCCACGCGAACCAGACAAATCCAGCCATCGGTAAAGCTCTGTGCCAGTAGAATAAATGGCATGGTGAAAAGCATCCAGCTCCCATGTTGCAAGGGAGGCAAAATCATCCATGATCTTAACATCCAAGCACCTCTCAAAACCTTCTGGGCCAATGACTTTCACAACTTTTATTTGCCCCTCCTGGTGCAGCAGCGGGGTATTATCCATTGCTCTTTGAGTGTGGCCCGAATCGGTACCCTTGTGCTAAGATTTGCAACTTTGTGCCCGAGCCTCTTGCCTGCGGAACACTGCTGTTCAATTCTACAATAATAATGACTGAATAAACAGTGGATGTAGCTGATAGACAGTCTTGTTTGGCAGGCTCCCCCAAAAAATGTTTGCATCTGTGAGCTTCCATTACAAGGTTGTGTTTCAGCCTGGCGGTCTTATGCATTATCCTTTTTGAAGCTGACTGCCCCCCCACAGGCAAAAAAAACCTTTGAACATGCCTCTGTCTTTAGTCAATACAAATCGCACTGAGGGAAAAAAGATGGAAATATATAGAGAACAAGGTGCGATGCATGTTTAGACAATGGGACTGCACTAAATCATAGCCGTTCTGGCTGCAATGGGTGCATTAGTCAAATCCCATGCTGGGGCTTCAGCTTCTTTTCTCCTTCCCTAGCCCTAGCTAAGAGCTCAACCCAATGCTCAGGTTGAGGCTGGGCACACCTGCAGGCTGCAGGGCTTGCATGTGAGCAGGCTGCAGGGCTTGCATGTGACAAGACTGTGCTTGCAATCTTTCAATGTTGTAAGGGGTAGATCTCTTTCAGAAAACAACTAATGTCTATGATTACTTTAAGGCTCTATGAGAAATACTATACTATAACTATGACAACAAAAACTGCCAGAGGCTTTCTTGTTGGTTTCTGTGTAGGGCTGCTGGATGGACCAGGGATACATGAATGATAAATCTACACATGGAACAAAAAGGCTCTTCCTGGCAAGTGCACTGTTGAACATCCCCATGGAGACTCTGAATTTCCATTTTGAAATCAGCTTAGAATCCCAAGGCTGCACTGAAATCAGCTTGAATCCCACGATGAGGACATTCCAGATGCGTCATTGCTGGTTTTTAATACAGAATATGGAATTACTCAAATGAAGCAGTACTATTTAAAATCTACGAAAATATTTATTTAGCAATTCGGTAAAACATTGATATCGATTGGCTGGCTGGCTGGGATGAATAGGTTGACTGGCTAGGCTGGGTTGGGTGGGCTGGCTGGCTTGGCTGACTCAGCGTCACAAAATTAAATTAAAACACTCACTTCAACAAAATTGAGCTGCCTATCCCAGCCAAGCAAACACTACAATCTCTTGTTTTTTGTGGCACTGAATCTGGTTACCTGCGTGATTTCGAGACTAAAGAAGGCTCCTTTGAAGCTTGCGAAATGGCTAACCCAAGCAACATAACAAAACAGACATAAAATGGATCCCCCCTGGGGCCTTAGTTTATTTGTTTATTTCTGCTATTCTGAGGGGGCAGGAGTGGCTATTCACGTTTACCGCATTTAGACTGCCCTTTAAACATGCAAAATTGTCCTTCCGTTTGAACAAGGGAAATTACACAGCTCAAGCAATGGCCCACATGTGAGAATGGCATACGCGATTTGTTTTCCAATCTGAGACTCTTGGCCAATCCGATGAGCAGCTATTTCTTCTCTACTGAATGAAACTATTTGGGCTGTTTTCAAATGCTCTCTAAGTGAAGCTCCTAGAAAGGATCCCTAAAAAAGCAACCAACATGGTGAACAAAATAATTAATGATAAAGGGAAGAATGAAGAAAAACAAATCAAATCTATGTAAAGACTGCGTTGGGAACCTTTGCACTTTGAGTGCAGCCCGAATCAGTGCCCTGTTGCACTTTGAATGTGGCCCGAATCGGTGCCCTGGTTTTCAAACTACTATGGGCCTCTCAAAGTGAAACTCAAGTTAATTTATGCTAAGGCTTCTTCATATTCTCACATCATCATACCATGGCAGGCGAAGGTCTCGGCTAGTCTCATCTTCCTGCAAGAGTCACTGACCAGTGGCTCCACTGCTGGTTGCTGAGCTACTTTTCCCAGAATTGCCTGGCAGGTTTGCCAGCCAGTCCAGCACATACTCTGGCCACTTGTTAGTTTCAAGTTCATAGGTGTTGGTACGCCAATGCCATTCAGCTGCCCAGTTTTTGCGTGTCTCAATCAATAACCCATGACTGCCCTTGCAGCCTTTGTGGAAGACTTGACGCAGATTTGTTACTTTGTCATCGAACAGCAGCACTGGCACATTTAGCAGCTCTGCACAGTCCCCCTTGTCTCCATTTTCAAAGAACAGGAAATGAAGTGGGGTAATAGGAGGTCGACTGACGTGCAGCTGTGGATGTCGATGTGCATGTCGCTCTAGATAGCGTGTGACCATGACACCTTTGACGCTACTGCAAAATGCATTTAGCTTATTATCCTCCAGAAGCTCTATCCACCTGTGTTCCCCCCGTGTGCAGACGTAAACATCAACACCTTCCATGCCAGGACCTGTCAAGTGCCTTTGCAAATTCCTGAGTTGAGGGTGTGTAAGATCGCTCAACACATTCCCTACATCCAGAAACACTGCTGCACGAGTAGCTTGCTGCACATTGCAGATCCAAGACCACTGTCTTAGTCTTTCCATGGCTTCCATGTTGCTTTTGCAGACTAGACTTGTATTCAGATTCTGAATTGGGTTGGATCTCAAGTACAACAGTGCAACTTCATCCTTTGGCAGCTCCTTGAGACCACCACCAAATTGGTCACAGGGATCAAATTCATATGTTGGCCATTCATGACACTCGTTTTCGCAGTGTCGTGGACTCAACACAAAATGTTGCGCAGGCATTTGTGCAGTCGGATCTGTGAAGCTGCAATGCTGAAGCGTCACTAACCAAAGGCTCACTTGGTCAGATAATTTGAACCTATTGCTGAAGCAATTGCTTGAGCTGATACAAGTCCAAAGCAAAGCAAACGTGTGGCTCACTGCTTTGTTACACTTTGAGTGGAGCCCGAATCGGTGCCAAAGACAAAAATAGGATTCGAAACACATTCAAAAACTACCCTTTCAACTTGCCCCAGGGATCGCTGCGGATGAAGCAATACCAGCTCACCACCAGAGTGCACTTGTCTGCACAAATGAATTCTGATATTGTCTTCGTGGTTGGTCTTCATGTGGCTCATCCTCATGTGTTTGCACAGATGCATCTTGATATTGCTTGCATGGGCTTGGTTCATCCTCAGGCTCTGCCACAACATTGGTCATCTCTCTTTTCATGTAGCGGAATATATCCATGAGCTGATTTGATACATTGCAGTCAACCTCAGTCATAGCTGTTGACTGGTGTATCCCCCTTTCCTTAAATTTGCTTAGTTGCCTAGCAAAACACAATGTAAAGTAAACATGTTCCCACGCATAAAAATGTTTAAACATAACCTAAGCATCGTAAAAAAAATGCTGGTTATAAACAAGGGCTTTCAGACACAACTAAATAAGCCGCTGCAAACACGGTTTCAACTTTAGTATAGTATTGGGTTATAAACTATCAGACGAAACAATGCCTGTATAAATAATTGTGATCCTATACCTAAAGTTAATAAAGAAGAGGGGTCATGAGCAGTGCTTACCAGAAAAGGGTCTCTTTCACTGATCACAGGTTCCGCTCCTATTTAATAGTCCATTCCCTATGCCTCTTCAGAGTTACTAATGGGTACCTTCTAGGCATTCGCATGCCCTTCAGGCACCCAATGAAGAAATATTATTAATTATGCAACAAACAGGCAATTACACATGCATACGACAAGCAGCGAAATCAAAAAGCCTTTTGAGCCTAAGCAAGAAAGTGAGTGTCCAGAGAGGACTCAGAATCTAGCCCGCTTTTCCAGCCCGCCACACGGAAGAACAAAAGCCTCATTGCCGCCTGCTTAGCAAGCGTGATTAACTGCCACTTCCAACGTCCCTGGGGGCTGTCAATAACTTTTTTTTTCGGAACAGTTAATGCTACCAACCCTTCAGCAGCTTCTACACATGCATTATAAGCCAATTGATCAGACCGATCAAAACACTGGCAAGCCTGGTGATATCGATCATGGCCCATAACACCCCGAGCTCGTTCCATGGTGTCCACCAAAGCTACTATGGTTCCTGAGGCATCTTGCTCTATATGTATGCTGTACCAAGGTTGCGCGGGGTCATTGCCACTTGCCTCCTCAACAACGTGTTCTCTGTTGCCCCTGCTCCTGCTGCTACCACCCCTTGGTGGGCTGTTTAACCTCCAAGTTTTATGCCTGCTGCCGTGGTGCGGTGCATTCATTGCCATGATGCCTCAACTTGAACTTGACCTGAGATAGGCTGCCTTGAGCCAAAAGTGATTATCATCTCATGCTCCAATGAACACTACCTGATTTGCACTGATGGCGCAACCGATGTGATGGACTGCTAAATTCCTCCCTGCTGAATGTAGACACCAATTGATTGTTGGAACTAACTAACAATTGATAGACTGAAATTAGTTAGTTCAGGGACCCATCTGTCAAAGACCCCTGCTGCCAAATGCATGGACCAATTGGCCATCTAATTGCTATTTAATTGGCCACCCATTGAGAAACACCCTGTTGAATGAATGCCAAATAATAATAAATGAATTAATTGAATTCTATATATTTGCCCACTAATTTGCTAATGATTCGCCAATGATTTGCTAAATGCTGCCCACTATCCACCCATTGTTGACCCAAACAGTTTGCCTGCTATTTCCTCACAGTGCTCACCCCACTATTTGCCCACTATCCCACATTATTTGCCCACTATTTGCCTACTGCTCACCCATTATTCGACAATCTAGGATGCAACTTTAAAAAATTCAACCACGCATCTCGCGTTATTTAATGAATTAAGCACATATGTTGCAATGACTGCTTGAATGCATAGCTACTGAATCGTATGTATCACAATTTTAAGTCGATGTTGCGTGATAATATTGAGAGATTGCTGCGTTGCTTACCAGTCTGGCTACTGTGCATTTGAAGGCCATGCCTATCTTTTTCAAAATGCTGGCTCTTTTTACAAGCTCCTTCTGTTTTGGGGCGTGGCTGGTGAGACAAAGACACTTGCGAAGACTGGGCCAGAATTCCCGGCAGCAAGCACTATGCTTGTGAATTTAATTTCAGTGCTTGTTAGACACTGTATGCAGACGAGCTGTGCAAGCTAGCCACAATCAACACGTGCAAACATTGACCGACCCTTGGATGAATGTAGAATCCGATCCTCTACTGGTGGAAGCCAGCGCAAGATCTCTTGCTCATGGGCAGGATGTGCCACCTCATGACTCAAGAACTTACACAAAATGCCATTGTAGCTGCTTTTTTTTGGGCATGGGTTGAAATTGCACTTGCACAGTCTTGAGTGCTGGGCCTGTAGCAGTGCCCTCAGCAGCATCTGCGACTTCTACTGTTGCTGTGAACTCGCATTTGTATTGCTCCAAGATGCCATGGGCGAAACGCTTGCAGTTTGCATCGACCTGTGTGTGCAACCTGTGGACAGCAAAATACCTGACGCGCGGTAATGGTGTGTCGTTGGTTTGGTGGACCTGGAGGAGCATTTGCTTGATTCTGGTGAAATGCTCGGTCGTATCCTTTTCTACAATGTTCCTCATGGTGAACAGAGCAGCATCAGCCCAATAGAGGCCTGGGAGGACGCACACCTCATCAGCGCAGGCGCTCCGAAAGGCGTCCAGGGTGTCGCGCAGCTGGCTCGGTGTAGATGGGTTGACCCTGGGTGGAGCCGTTGGGGGCAGCCACCTATGCAAATGATCCCAATTGGTGCCCCAGGGTGGTGGTGTTGTTGGGCATGGCATGGTTCTATCACCTGGAAAGCTTGAAGAAGTGCATGAAGCTATGCAAGGAGTTCTGGGTAGTCCTGTCGGCACACCGGTGTTCTGAATGAGTGCTTGGATGTCATCTCCTGCCTGAGCGTATGCTGGTCCTTGGCCGACTGGCCAGAAGCTGAGACCAGGCTCAAGTCTTGCCTGCCCAGACGCTGTAGCTGCATTTTCCTGGTGGCTAACCTGGCTTTTATCCAAGGCACCCAGCATGAAAATGAATGATTGCTTCAGACAGATCCTCAATTAAGAAAGGCCTTCAACTAAAGAGATTAAAAACAACAATCGCCTGACACAAGGTAAGTGACCTGTTCCCAAGAGGGCCACGGTTCTGATTCATCTGGTTTGGCTTGTGGCTCAAACTGCCCTGTTTTCTCTGTTGGAGAAGCTGCATCATCACTTGGGCCCGAAGCGGTGCCCTGAGTGGTCCTGCCTGAGTAAAATGGTAATCGAGACTGCACCTGGTCAACCACCCTTTGAGATATGCTCTTGATGATTTCGCGAAACTCAGGAGCCCACTCGCCAGGGAGGAATTTGCTCTTCAAAGCTTCAACTCCTGCCTTCACTGCCTCTGGCTGGCCAATTGGCAAAAGGGCAACTTCTCCATCCACCATCCATTGCAGCAGCTCTGTGTAGATCCTAACCTTCTGAGCTGGCTCAAGCCAAGGTGTTAGCTCACACGTATGCAGTGACGTAGAGATAAGATGCAAGTCGTAAAATTGAGCCATTCCACTTTCAATGCAATGCTTAACTTCTTGGGAGACTGGAAAGTTAAAAGCCGATGGGCGCAGCCCTGATTGCTGAAAGACAAACCACATGGCCTGAAACAAGTGAGCTGCCTCAGGAGGCTCAAACCACACCTCGCAGTTGGCTGTGGCAGCAGCATATGCAAAGCCAACCAGNGTCTCAATCACATCTGCCTTTGTTTTTTCATTCAAATTTGCAACGCCATATGCGCGGTCTACAAAGTACATGATGTGTGGGCAAGCATAGAACCATGAAAGCCAACCATCATCTGGTGTGTTGCGCAGGTCATCGTAAGCTTTGCCTCTTTGGCAATCCAGTTTGGAGAGATGTTGGAGACGGCCACCGGGGAAGTGCAATGCTTCTTTGTTCCAGGGCACCTTCCAGAAAGCCCGAGCATTTCTGATGATGAAATCCCTCACCAAGAAATTCACTAAGTCTTTGTGGCGCAGCGTCTGCAAGCAGGTGCAGAAGGCATAAGAGCTGAGATCAGGTTTTGGAAAATAAAAGGGTTCCGGGTAAAGCCATGTCTGCTGGTCAACCCATCCAGTGCCCTGGGGAGAGGCTGTGTCATGCCAAGCTTTCTGCCAGCGCCATTCATCCCAGCTGTTCCAGTCTGAGGAGGGAGCTCCATTAGTTGAGAACGCTGAGGCCATGGCTTTATTAAAGAGAAATGGTTTCCAGAGATGCGTGCAGGGAAAATCTTCTAAGACATACTGAGACAATGCAACTGTGTGACTGATCATGGACCCCATCTGCATAGAAACATGACAAGGAGTAAGCACTGCGGATGATGCACCAATCATGCCAACCGGTTTCGGCCAGGAGCACGAAGCATATGTACTGCACCGTAACCAAGACATTGACCACACCCATGGTTTAAGCACCAGCGTGAACACGAGGAGAAACGTGGTTGTCACAAGTAGCAAAGGGCAACTCTCCACAATGAAAGAAGAATCGACGGCAGTAGGGACAGGTACTGTATTCAAACTCAAGAGGACCGTGAAACATGGGATACTGTGAATACTCATGTCGGAACACCATGTCGCCCACATAGGCGTCTTCAGGTTCAATGAATCTGGAGTTGAGTCCACCCATGAGAACCACAGGGCGAAAAGAAAACTGTTCAACACTCTAACTCCTGATTGCTTGAACCAAAAAGGCACGAAGTGCAAATTGTAGGCCCAAGCATGAACAATTCAGCATACACGAAGCAGCTGCTGTCCTAACGTCAATGGCTGTAAAATATATTTATTAGGGGAGCTTCAGAGAAAGAGACCCTTGATCAGGGTTCGTAGTTGTTTTTGTGAAGACCCTTTCTGTAGTTTTTAGTTGAACAACTGCTTGAGAAACACATGTCAGGGATATTCTCACCATCCAGCTTTTCAAATTCCCCTGCAACAGTGGGAATATATCAGGCAACAGAATCTTAGCATGGCAGTGCAAGCTGCTTGCACATCGGTGCATAGCTGAATTCAACTCTTTTTCATATCTGAGCAGTCTTCATGTTACCTGCGTGTTGTTTTCACCTCATTTATTTTTATTACAAACTTCTGAAACTGTGCTGCTTACACCCGGCATGTGGCACCAAGACCCTGCAGGTTGACCAAAGGAGCTGCGCTGTGCTGGCAATCTTGGAATCTCCATTTCTTGCACAGCAGACCTTGTGGGGAGTACTGCACAACCCACACTTTGCAAATGATGACAAGGAGTAGCACAATTGAGACTGGCAATGAATTCGCTTCTTCTTCTCCTATTTTCTAAAAACCTTGATGACAACCTCTCTTTCTTTTTAAAAATGTATTTCTAAAAAGTGCCTGGTGCTCTTTTTGAAAGCACTGCCTACTTGTTGCATTCCAGGCTTGGGTTATTCAGGGCTTGCCATCCATGGTTGCTATCATCACCATCCCCCCTGGCTTTGTTCTGCATAACCAGCTGCAGAATGCTTCATTGCTGCAGGAGTGAAAAAGCTGTTGCACAGGACATGTCTCCATAAGACTAGCTGCCATGTCAGGGTTAATTATCATGCCAATAACTGATCAGTAAATGGGAAAATAAGCTCCCAGCTTTCCAGATCATGGAAGACGCAGTGAATTTGATGGTGTCATACAAAGCCTGCAATGGATGTGATTGAACTCTCACTTGGAGTGGTTTGCTCTTTCTTGGAACTCCAATGACTGGGTTTTAAAGAAGAGAACAAGAGGGATGCGCTTGTTTCAAAAGCTATGTAGATTGTGATTTTGGGTGAGGCTCTGGCATGTCAGGGTTTCGATGAGGATCCTAACAGCCAACTGAAGAAATGCCTTCGTTGTTGATTGAAAAGGCTTTTCAAGGCTTCTTCCCAAAGAAAATCAATCGACTGAGCCTTTCAATTGACCTTAACTTGCAGCCTGCAAGCTGCTTGATAGATTAGATAGCTCAGAAGAGTCAACCCTTTATATGGCAGTTGCTTGCCTGATGAGGTTAACAAAAAAAAGATGGAATTTAGGCAGTCAATGTCCCAGAGGATCCCAGCCAAAGAACTTTGAACAGGAGCTTTTGGAACTCAACCTGAAGGACAAAGAAAGCACTTTTTTGACTTGGAAGCTGCACAGAAAGGATGACTGAATGATTGCAAGGACATGCCTCTCTATGAACAGCTGAAATTGATGCCTCTGCATAGCTTGAATCAATGCCATACAGCAGCAAATCTTGCAGCCCCAGTGCTTCTTCCAATCGTTATTAAGGTAGCACGTAGGTGCAAGGTGATGTGTCTCTGGTAAACAAGGTCTGACTGATAGGAATGAAACATCCCTGGGGAATCTGTTTGCTGAGCACAACAGGTTTCATCCGGAGAGACACTGCACCTGCTCCTTTTGGGATTACTACGTAATCATTTAGAAAGCTACTGGTTCCCCATAGGCTGATTGTCTGCAGCAGCCTGTGTGATGCATGGGATGTATGACATGTGCAGAGTTGGACACATACCGGAAAGAAGATGAACACCAAAAGGCAAAAACATATGAGGTGATTCGGTTCCTAGTAAATAATAATAATAACTTCTAATAGTAGTTATAACTAACAATGGTGGAGTCCACTTTCGCAAGCAACATGAAGGTAAATTTGCAAGTGTGCACACATGGAACATCTGCAGACAAGCGATGGACTGACTCGTCCATGAATCAGGCTTCAACTGATGAGATGACATGCTTCTAATGAAAAACGAAACGATGTGGCATCATGCCAAGTGCTATCCCAACAATTTCTTTT
>JGI24539J26755_10000975_pt1 | contig 13358 bp, 6 predicted proteins | sample NorSeaMetagenome_2_FD_26755 | JGI IMG/M metagenome (IMG submission 26755) | reverse complement strand
CGCCGGCGCCGTCGTCGACGCACAGCGACGCCGGGTCGCAGCCGCCGTTGTCCACGGCGCANCCGCTGATCAGCTTGCATCCAGACTTACCGCTGCCCTTGTNACCGGCGGGACAGGCGCTGCAGGTGTCGCCGTTGTTGGAGCACGTCGTGAGGGGATCGCACGGATTGTTCGTAACGCAGAGGTCCTCCGCCACGCAGCCGCCAGCACCGACGCCGTCGCCCGTGGATCCCTTGGGGCACTTGCCGCACTTGTACCCATCCTTGGGCGGCGGCAGGTCGGTGCACAAAACCTTTCCGAGCGCGCCGGCGTAGCACGGGTCCGTCGAGCACGAGTCGACGTTGACGCATTTCCCATTCGCATCCGCGGCGGTCCCCGACGGGCAGGCGGCGCACTCGGCGACGCCGTCGTTGTCCGCGTCGGTACACTTGACCTGCGGGTCGCAGCCCCCGTTCTTGATGAAGCACGGGTTGAACGCGCACCCGGCGGCTCCGATGCCGTCGCCCGTGGATCCCGGCGGGCACTTACCGCACTTGAACCCGGAGGCGCCCGCGGGAGGCTTGAGGTCCTTGCAGTGCACCCCGGGGTAGCACGGACTCTCGGCGCAGGCGTCGATGTCCACGCAGCCAGTCTCGCCGTCACCCTCGTACCCAGCCGGGCACGCGCCGCAGGTGGACCCGCCGCCGCCGTCGGTGCACGTCGTCAACGCGTCGCAGCCGCCGTTCTTGACCGAGCAGCCGGATTCCTGGACGCACTTGGTCTCTCCGCTACCCTTGTACCCCGCCGGGCACGGGCCGCACGAGAAACCTCCGGCGCTGTTGACGCAATCGGTGCGCTTGTCGCACCCGCCGTTGGCTCGCGCGCACTCGTCGATGTCCTCGCACCCGCCCGCCTTTGTCTTTGTGAATCCATCCGGGCACTTGCCGCACTTGTACCCGCCCACGGTGTTGATGCACTCGACCCTAGGGTCGCACCCGCCGTTGTTCACGGCGCACTCGTCCGCGTCAGCGCAGGTGACGCCGTAGTCCGAGGACGTGTACCCGTCGGGGCACTCGCCGCACATCACCCCAGAGGCCATGCTCGGATCCGCCTTGCACCTGACGAGCGTGTCGCAACCGCCGTTGTTCGACTTGCACGGGTTCGCCGACTCCTCCACCAGCTGGTCGCTCTCCCTCGCCGGGAACACGACAGCCTCGCCGGTCGTGCACACGCCCGTGTCGCTATCCAGCGCAGTGCATTTGCCGAGCCTGGTGGCGGTGGATCGCAAGGTGATCGCGGTGAAGTCGGCGCCGAGCTTGTCTCGGAGCGTCTGGAGCAGCGCGCCGGTGCCGAAGCCTCCGCCGATGATGTTAGACGTCTCATCGAGCTGAGCCTTCTTGACGGTGAAGCGGGCGACGACGACGAGCGCGTGCGGAGTCGGGTCAGCCTTCTTGACGTAGGCCGGCGGAGTCGGGTCAGCCACGCCTGCGCTCACGCCTGCGCTAGTTGGATAGTAGAGCAGCTCAATCGACCCGACGTCGATACCCGCGACCTCGCTCATCGAGACCCTGACCAACTCTTTCTCGGCATCCGTGAGTGAATCCCTCGGGGCGAGGCCGATCTCGACGTACTCGTCCAAGACGGCGTTGGACGTCGAGGCGGGGTAGTCGCTGACGCATTCGGTGCCGTAGAGGGTGTACCCGTCGGAACACTCGTTGCAGTCCGTCTTCCCCGTGCCCGTGCAACCCGAGCACCCCGCGTAGCACGTGCTCGGATCCACGCCGCACTGCGTGTTGGCATCCGGCTGGTTCTCGTCGTAGGGCACGACGTCACCCGCCGTGCGAGTGAGAACGCCGCCGCACGCAACGCACGACCAGACCCCGTCCACCACCACCCTGTACGTAGCCACCGGGCACTCGCAGTAGGTGTTGTCGCCCGAGGCGTCGTCGCCCGCGTCGTTGGCCGATCCCGCCGGACAGGCGGTGCACACTCCGTAAAGGACGTATTCGGTCTCTGCGCACGTCGCGGCCTCGCACGTCGCGAGCGTGACCTTGCCGTCGTCGCACGTGGACACCGCCGGGCTCCTAACCGAGTAGCCGCGGGCGCACGTGACGTCGCACGAGACGCCGTGTTCGACCGTGGCCGGGCAGTTGTCCACCGTCAAACCGTTCTTGGGAACCATGGATTTGGCCGAGCACGACTTGCCGGTCTCGGCGTCGTCGCAAGTGTCGCTGGCGTCGTCGCTTCGAGGAATGAGCGACCCGGACTTACCGTCACACTTGTTGCACGTGTAGGTGCCACCCTTGCTGCTCGAGTACGCGGCGTAGTAATCGTCGAGGCATGTGCAGGACGTCGCGGACCCGCCCGAGCCGAGCGAGTTGGCTGGACACTTCTCGCACTTGCCGTCGGAGAGGTAATAGTTCGCGTCGCACGAGCTCGCGGCGGAGCAAACGTCCGATTCCTTCTCCGCGGCGCCGGATCCGGGAACTTTCGAGTCAGCAGCCTTGGTTCCGCCGCCAGTGCACGCCACGCACTTCCAGGAGTTGCCCGGCTTGTCGGCGTACATGTTCACACCGCACGTGCAATACTCGGCGGTTCCGCCCTCACTCTCCGAGCCATCCGGGCAGGTCTGACATGCCTCACTGTCGAAGTACTGCCTGGTGGTGCACGACTCCGTCGCGCCCGACACCGACTCCGCGAGTACCGCGAGTACCGCGACGACGATCGTCAGCGCGACGCGCATCACGCCCGCGCGTCTCGACGCCCCGCGCATCACGCCTCGCGCGTGTCTGAAAAATAAATGAGTGAAGGAAACTCGACGCGCTGCGCCCCTCCTCTCCCTCACTCCTCAGCGCGACTCGAGGTGAGCGGTATCGAGCGCGGGGTTCCCTGCCCCCGACGCTCTCGAGGGATGGACGCCGCGGCGAAAAGTCCTCGCGCGCGTCTCGCGTTGTGACCGCCCGAGCCGAGCCCCGGGGGGTTTCCTCGAGTTCAACCTGGCGCCCCTTCACGACCAGGGGACGTCCGGGGACGGCGAGAATAATAAACCGTGATGGCAGTGGCGGGCAGTCAGGATGAGCAAGCATTTGTCACGGCTGTCGGTCGCCGGCTCTTGGGGCGATTTGGTGAAAAGAATCTCATAGAATCGCACGGCGACGCGGTTAGAAATTTGAATTGGAAATGCGTCCCTTCGCGTCTTCATCGTACGCTCCACGGTGAGCGAATCCATACCACTAATAACTCGGGTTCGTATTTTTTGGTCACTCGCCTTTCAGAGGATCAGAGGATATTTTTCCACTCGGAAAAAAATCCTCACCCAACGAATGAACGAGTGGTCGTGTTGGCCGAACCGATTCGCGGCGATCCTAACCGTGAAGCCATACGCGTCACATACCCAAATCTAGGCGAAAACTCTCCCCACGATCCGCACTCGTGTTTTTCTATTTGCCCAAAATCACACCAGCCGCCGTACGTTCGAAACACGTCCAGACGAATCGCTCGCGGTTTTAGGTTTAGCCCTCGTTCTACCCGCTGCTTCGGGGACCAATTTTCGATCGGCTGCTTCGACGCGCGGTCCCCTCGCGCGCGCTCACTTCGCACCGCGAACGTAGACCGCCTCGCCGACGCGCTCGGGAGGTTTCGGTGTTTAGGTAGAAAAAAGAGGTCGAGTCGCACGGACACGATGATGCGTCGCGCCGCGTCCACGCTGCTCCGGCAGGCGAGGACGGCCCACGCCACCACTTCCACCGCCAGGGCCACCGCGCCCCTGTGCGCGGTGCAGGCCAAGGGGTTCGCGCCGATCGCGCGCGGGTTTCACTCCTCCAACGTCGCCGCCGGGGGCATCAACGCCCAGGAGCTCTCCTCGCTGCTCGAGCAGCGCATCTCCGGCCACTACTCCGCGATGGACATCGACGAGATCGGGCGCGTGCTGTCCGTGGGCGACGGCATCGCGCGCGTGTACGGCCTGAACAAGATTCAGGCTGGCGAGATGGTCGAGTTCGCCTCCGGGGTCAAGGGCATGGCGCTCAACCTCGAGAACGACAACGTCGGTATCGTGTGCTTCGGTTCCGACACCACCATCAGCGAGGGAGACATCGTCAAGCGCACAGGTGCGTGCGATCGCGCTGACCCGACCCGCCTGAACCCCGACTAATCATTTTCTGACCCCCGGCCGCAAAACGACCCTCACGAACGGGTCGCCCCGTTTTTTTCACTCAAAACCCCACCGCCCCCCCGACCCCTTTCTTCCCCCGCGCTGACCATCGACGTCCCTCCCTCCCATCCACGCAGGCGCCATCGTCGACGTCCCCGTCGGCCGCGGCATGCTCGGCCGCGTCGTGGACGGCCTCGGCCTGCCCATCGACGGCAAAGGCCCCCTCGTCGACACCAAGGTGCAACGCGTCGAGGTCAAGGCGCCGGGCATCATCGTCCGCAAGTCCGTGCACGAACCCATGCAGACCGGCCTGAAGGCTGTCGACTCGCTCGTGCCCATCGGCCGCGGCCAGCGCGAGCTCATCATCGGAGATCGCCAGGTTGGCAAGACCGCGATCGCCATCGACACCATCATCAACCAGAAGGGGGTCAACCAGGGAACCGACGAGAGCAAAAAGCTCTACTGCGTCTACGTCGCCGTCGGACAAAAGCGATCGACGGTGGCGCAGCTCTATAAGCTGCTCGAGGACAAGGGCGCGATGGACTACACCGTCATCGTCGCCGCGACCGCGTCCGACCCGGCGCCGCTCCAGTTCCTCGCGCCCTACTCTGGCGCCGCCATCGCCGAGTACTTCCGCGACAACGGCATGCACTCGCTCATCATCTACGATGACCTCTCCAAGCAGTCCGTGGCGTACCGCCAGATGTCCCTGCTCCTCCGCCGTCCCCCCGGACGCGAGGCGTTCCCCGGTGACGTCTTCTACCTCCACTCCCGCCTCTTGGAGCGCGCGGCGAAGCTCAGCGACGACGTCGGAGCCGGGTCCATGACGGCGCTCCCCGTCGTCGAGACGCAAGGCGGCGACGTCTCCGCTTACATCCCCACCAACGTCATCTCCATCACCGACGGGCAGATCTTCCTCGAAACGGAGCTCTTCTTCAAGGGTGTCCGCCCGGCCATCAACGTCGGCCTCTCGGTGTCCCGCGTCGGATCCGCGGCGCAGATGAAGGCGATGAAACAGGTGTCCGGGTCGCTCAAGCTCGAGCTGGCGCAATACCGCGAAGTCGCGGCGTTCGCGCAGTTTGGCTCTGACCTCGACCCCGCGACGCAGTTCCTCCTGAACCGCGGCTCCCGCCTCACCGAGGTGCTCAAGCAAGGCCAGTTCGTGCCCATGCCCATCGAGCAGCAGGTTGTGGTGATTTACGCCGCGACGAAGGGTTACCTCGACAAGATCGCCATCCCAAACATCGGCGCTTTCGAAGTCGGCTTGCTCAAGGAGGTGTCCCCGGCGCTGCTCGAGACCATCCGCACCGAGAAGGCCATCTCCGACAGCACCGACGCGAAGCTCAAGGAGCTCTGCGAGGGTTACACCAAGGGGTTCATCGCCTCCACTGCGGCTTAATTCGGCCATGGGTCGTCTAGACGGGGTTGGGATCGATATTGCCCGATGCGTCGGTGGGTTCCGCGACGGGCGCGTGTGTTTTATCATCAATCACGGTAACCGCGCTCCTCCTTTGGCGGCGCGGTGGCCTCATCATGTTCTGTTTCAATAAAACGAAGTATCTCATTACGAAGTATCTCGAAGTTTCTCGAACCGCGTCCTATGATCCTCCGACGATCCCGAGCTCACAGCCGCGCCCTCGGCTTGAGCCCCGCTTTTCGACCCATCGATTGAAAGAAACTCTCCGGCAACGCCCGGTACTGCTCGAACGCCCGTCGCCGTTCCTCCGCCCTGCCCTCCGCGTACGTCACCGCCAGCCCATCACGCATCACCCGCTTGTACCCAGCCACGCCCGCGCGGGGCATGGCCGCGATGCGAGCCGCGACGTCCAGCGCGGCGCCCACCAGGTTNGGCGCCAAGTCCCCGGGAAGATCGTTCGGAACGGCGCCCGGGGATCTCGACGTTCCTCTACCCGCGCTTGAACCGTTCCCCGCGTTCCCCCCCGCTACTACTACTCCCCCTCCCCCTCCCCCTTCGCCTCCTTCTCCTCCTTCTCCTCCCTCCGCGGCGCCTCCACGTGTCGCCATCATGGTGTGGAGGTCCGCGTCGACGTCGCTGAGGTCGTGCGCGTCGTCCGCTTCGTGAACCACGAGGTTGACGAGTCCGCATCTGTGGGCGTCGGTGGCGGCGAGCGGGGATGCGGCGAGGCTGGTCATCCTCGCGACGTTCGCGCCGACGATCCTCGCGAGCTTCTGGCTCAGTCCCCAGCTCGGGAGGATGCCGAACGCGGCGTGCGTGTCCCTGAAGGACGCGCGCGGCGACGCGAGCAACACATCACACGCGAGCGCCAACTCGAATCCGGCGTTGATGGCGACGCCGTTGATCGCCCCGACGATGGGAAAAGGGCAGAGCTCCATCTGGTGGACGATGTCGTCGTCCACGCGGCTCTCGTCCATCTTGAACACCCGCTCGGCGTCGCGCAGGTCGATCCCAGTGCTGAACGCACGCCTCCCGGTGGCGGTCAGCACTACGCATTTCACAGATCTATCCACACGAAGCTCCCTGAAGGCTTTGGCGAGGGCGAGAAGCATGGCCCGCGTGATGGCGTTGACGGTCTTCGGGGAGTCGATGACCACCACGGCCACGCCGGGAACGGAGCCGAGGCGGTGGACACGCACCGACATAGATGCGCGTCCGGCGAGTGAGGAGGACGGGAGGCTTCATGTTGAGGGTGACTCACTCGCCGCTCAAAAATAACAAACGGTGTTTGAGATTCACCTTCACGGGACGATGGGTCACAACTCAAGAAATCGTGCCATACAAAATTCACGGACCGCTGATGGCCACAACGCGGAGATGCCGGGCTGCCGGGAAGTCGACGCGCTTTCTGGGCGGCGACGATAAAGCCCGCCGTGGGGCACTGGAGCGTGGACAGTTGGAGCCTCGCGGCCTGGAGCCTGCAAGTGCCTGGAGCCTCGCGGCCTCGCACGCGTGAGCGTCGACGGTTCCGAGCGCGCGACAAGCGTGTCACTCGTCGCGGCCCCGGCGGCTCTCGAGTCACGCGGCGTCAGCCTCATCGTGACTCGTCGTCGTCCGCCGGGAGCAAAGACGTTATCTCGGGAGGAGGGAGACACGACCAGCGCGGCGCGAGGGAAGGAATGCCCCGTGCGTGAGCGAAAGGAAGGTCTCGAAGGGTAAAGCGCGAGTGTCGGGTGGTCGGGGATGCCGCCGTCGATACTCAGCGGCGCGGTCCGGGCGAGCGCGCGCGCCGGCGACGACTCCGCAGTCTTGCGGCGCCACGTGAACGTGTCGAATGCGCGAAATGCGACGAGTCCCCGAGCGGCGGTCGGGCCGCGTCGACGCGTGAAACGGGCGGCGTATCCCGCGAGAACCGTCCCGGGGTACATACACGGCAAGTGGAGGCGCGGAGACGCGTCGACGGCGCGCGTCATCGACTCACGGACGACCGTCGGCACCGAGGGCGAGGGGAATGAACGCGAAGACGACCGCGGCGACACCAACGCTGTGCAGAAGACACCCTCCGCGTCCGACATCCGGCGCGCTCTCTCCGCCGCGGCCGTCATCCGCGAGACCACGACGCAAGCGAACAACGCCAGGCACGCCGTGCATGACGAAACAGAAGAAGTGACGGACGAAGAGGATGCAGAAGACGACCCGTGGTTCAACCATCTACCGTACATCCTCGAGTTCAGCTCGCCAATCGACGCCGTCGCCATCCTGGACTCAATCGACGAGGACATGCAACTCGCTTTAGAAACCGAGCGCGTCGGCGACGCCGCCGAGCGTACCTCTGACTCCACGCTGACGGACCCCACCGGTGATGCCGACGCGGGGAAGTCATCGATCCCGGGGACACACATTGGAACACACGCGAATGCAAACGATGAGTTCATCGGCTACGGCGCCCTGTTCGCGTCCATCGCCAACCTCGGCCTCCCCGCGCTGGTCAACTCGTGCATCGAGCCGGTGATCAGCAGTGCGGAGACGGCGTGCGCAGGTAAGATCGGCGTCCTGTACCTCGCGGCGTTGGCGCCGTCGTCGTCGCTCTTCGCGTTCGCCGCCGAGATGTGCTTCGCGGTTTCAATCGTGGTCACCAACACAATCGCCAAGACGGCGGCGGGCGAATCTCGCGCCATGTCTTTGGCCGAGTCGGAAGGCGACGCCATCACCGACGGCATGGAGGAGGAGGAGGCGACGCGGAACATGCGCGGAACGATCACCGCGGCGGTCGCCGCGTCGTTCGTGTCGGGCGCGGTTCTCGCGCTCGCGCTCGCTCTCGCGGCGGGTCCGCTTCTGAGCTTGATGCACGTACCCCCGGAGGTCGCGCCCGTCGTTCGTACCTACGTCGCGGTGCGCGCGCTCGGGCTGCCGTTCTTCGCCGCGTCCAACGCCGCGGAGGGTGTGTTCATCGGGCAACGCGACGGCGTGACGCCAATGGTGGCGTGGACCGCGACTGGCGTCATCACCCTCGGCGTCATCGTCCTCGCGGCGCACCCAGCCGCGCTCGGGCTCGGTCTGCCGGGAAGCGCCGCCGCCATCTCCCTCGGACAGGCGCTCACCGCGCTCTGGTTCTTCCGCGGGCTCGCGCGGAACGGGTGGCTGGCGTGGCCCGAGGGAGACGCGCGCGAAGGGGCCGTCGGCGAGGACGGCGCGGGGGACGCGGGGTGGTCGTCGCCGGCGGCTTGGAGGTCGGAGCTCACGCGGCGGGCCTCCGCCTTCGCGCTCGCCGCCCAAGCGCTCTGGTCTCGGTCCGTGTCGGTGCTGGTGGAGTCCAGGATGCTGAACGAGATTGGCTGGATGTTCCTCGGCGCGTTCAGTCGTATGGGTACGTACGCGGCGATCACCGCGAGCGCGAGCGCGTTGGGGGTGTTGCCGGGCGCGACGCACAAAGTCGCGATGGAAACATTTTGGATCTTATCCTTTCTCACCGAGCCGGTGTTCACCGCGTGTAACGCGTTGATCCCGCGTGAGTTGCACGCGGGGCGGTGGGGCAGCGCGCGGAAGCTCCGTGGNGCGCTCGTGGCGCTGTCCGTGGCGCTCGGGGTTGCGTTATCGGGNGCGGCGTTTGCGATGACGAGGACCGCGGTGTATTCGGACGATCCGCTCGTGACGGCGGCGCTGATGACGCTCACGACGCCGCTGTCCGTCGCGNTGGGGCTCAGCGCGATCGCGTACGGCGTGGAGGGCACGATCATCGGGTGCGGTGAGGTTGGGTACCTCGGNNGGACGCACGCGAGGGACTTTTTACTGGTGCTCGCGTTGCTCAAGGCGCACCAGGTTTTTCCCGCAATCGCCGGTTCGGGGCTCTCGGGNATCTGGTGGGTCCTGGCGTTCTTCCAGGGCTTGCGGATATGTCAACACTGGTTCCACCTGGCGATGACGCGGCCGTTCTGGGAGGTTCAAGAGGTGGAGGAGGAGGAGGAGGTGAAGGCTCTGCTCATTGCGTGACGGGCCGAACCGTTGAGTTGGTTATTCATTTGTTTTTTGGTTGGAGCCGAAGAGCTCCGCGGCGTTTGTAAGAACACATTTGCACTTTAAGGATGTCATTCATCACACGCGTCTACGTGTCTAGGTGTACTTGCCGCCCGGCCCGAAGGAGTAGAACTCGTTGAAGTCCAGCCTGGCGCAGAGGCTCGCCAGGTTCGGCTCCAGGTGCGCGCTGCCGTTCAGCGCTTCGAGCAGCACCCTCAGCTGCGCGTCAAAGTCCTTCTCGAGCCGCCCAACCTCCCCGCTGTACTTCTCACCCTCCGCGGCGTCGAAGATGGCCTGCGCCGCCTCCCGCCTCGCCTCCACGCGCTCCCTCGCGCTCGATGTCGCCCGCACCCCCGGAAGATCCTCGCCGCCCGCCACGCTCAGCCGACCGGCGCGGAGGTTCTCCCGAAAACACCCTCGCCGCGGCAACTCCTTCTCCAGCGTCTCAGACAACCCGCAGAAGCGCAGGCACACATTCTTGATGCGCTCGAGCGCGCGCAGGATCCGCGGCCAGAACAGCATGCCCTCCTTCATGCACGCGTCGAGGAACCGTTCGTGCGCGTCGATGAGCTCGTCCACGCTCTGCGCGTCCCTCAACGTCTGTTCAAACGCGTGCCAATTCGGCTCGACGACTTCGCACATGAGGTAGTAGGTGAAATTCTGGAGAAAGTGTAACATGCGCTGGCTCAGGACGTACGCGCGGCCGAGGGACCCGGCGTCGCCCGCGCCCGCGGTCTGCGCCGCGGCCGCGCGGGTCGCCTGGTGCGTCTGCCACGCCTCGCACATTCGCCGCTCGACGTGCTTGAAGTGAAACACGTGGCGGAAGAGCAGCTGGTACTTGGTGATGGCGCGCCTGGACAACACCAAGGACACGGGCCACGGCGCGTTGTAGTCCAGCGCGAACGTCTCGAACCCGGTCAGTCGCAGCGCCTCCTTCGGGGTCATGTGGTCACCGTGGGCGTCGTCCGTGTCGAGGTCCGCGTCCGCGGGGGCGTACCCTTTGGCGCCGCCGGTGACGTGAATCGATAAAAGCTGGTGGATGATCCCTTGCCGCTCGAGCGAGCACGTCAGGTCGTCGTTGTGCGGATCGTCGTTCGCGGTGGACAGCTTCAGGGANAGCTCCAGCAGCGACTGCAGCCTGGAGACGCTGATGTCGGGCGCGCGCCTCGCGAGCTCCTCCCCCGCGTTGTCGGTGAAGTGAACNAGAAAGTCACCTTTGTCCAGGAGAAAGTATCGCTTCACGGCGCGGAGTCGCCCGTGCAAGTCGCCGTCGCCNAGCACCGCGCGGAGTAACCCGACGGACGCGTGCTTNTGNGCGGCGTTGATCCGCGACGCGTGCGCGTTCGCACCCGCGGAGGACGCGCCGCCTCCGAGCGCGAGACGCCCGAGGCCGTCGGGGGGAATCGGCGGCAGCGAAAAATCAGACGTAGACGCCTCTCCACCCTCGCGCGCTCGCCTCGAAACCCGTCCTCCTCCTCCGTCCGTCGACGACGTCTGCGACTCGCGCATGGCGTTGATATACTTGCCCGTCGTGAGCGCCTTCTCCGCGAGTCCCTCGCCCAGGAACGCGGGAATCTCCGATCGCAGCGTGTACCTCGCGTGCCAGTAGGTGGCGTTGTAGTCAAGCGCGAGTGACTCCTTGCGAAGGTGCGTGCGCTCGATGACGAGGAACTCGTCGTACGGGTCGTCCACCACGCCCTCGTACACCCACCGCTCCACAGCCTTGGCGTACGGCGCGGACGCCGCGCGGAGCAGCCGCAGCAGCAAGTCACGCGCGGTGGCGTCACCCGCCCGCGCCGCCGCCTCTCTGTGAATCTCATTCAAGAGCGACGCGCCTCGGAGGTTCGGCGCGCGCCTCGCCACCCTCGCGAGCAGCGACATCGCCCCAACCGCCGGCTGCACGTAGAACCACGCGCTCTGCAACGATAAGCGGCCGACGTTGCGCTGGTGCTCGAGCTGCACCACCATCGTCCGCCAGTCCTGGAGGAGCTCTTGCATCTCCGCGGCGAGCGCGTGCGCGATTAGGCCGCCTTCGAATCGTTGCCGGGACTCCACGTAGTCCGCCACCGCCGCCGCGGCGGAACACAGCGGGAGCATGCCGTCCACGAGCGCCGCGAGGCTGCCTTCAAGCCCAGGTTCCACCGTGAAGCGCACGGCGGTGCCCGCGAGCGCGGACTTACGCGTTGACGACTCCGCCTTGATGTAGTCACCCGCGGAGGAGAGCGGAGCCGCGACGGGCTCCCCAGTCACCGCGTCCACCCTCCTCGCCTTGACGTACCGCCCCTCCGCGCCCAGCATCGCGTACAGTAAGTCGTCGAGCACCAGAAGCTCCTGGCACGCGGTGGTGTACATGTCCAGGGGCTTCCCCGCCGCCGGGTCGGTGGCGGCGGATTGAGATCGATTCGTCGATTCAAATCCTCCGAGGTGCGCGCCCGTGAGGTAAGGCCGCGTGGACATCCAGTTGGGTAACGCGGGAAAGTCCACGCCCTCCTTCAACGGCGGGCGTTCACCCGAGATCTGCGCGCGGATGTTCGCCGCGACGGACGGCGTCGACGGCGCGGGCGGCGCGGGCGACGTCAGATCCAACGTACGCATTCGTTCGCGGAAGTCCGGGTCCATCGTCTCGCCGCCAAGTCCATCTTGACGCTGCGTCATGGTTCGCATGCCGACGGACGCGCCGGGTGTGTCGGGTCCGGGAGTACCGGTGGCGTCGTCGCTGTCCAGCGGGTTGGTGTTGAACGAGAAGTGTTCCATGGGAAGGTGCGTGGTCTCGACGCTTCGCCCCGCGCTCTCCGCTCGTTGGCTCATCTCGAGGTTCACGGTGGGCGACGGGACGTCGACGTAGTCTTCGTCGTCGTGGTCCATCGCGGCGTCAGATGCCCCGCCGCCGGAGGATCCGGCGGTCGTGGGGAACGACTCGCCGCCGCCCATCGTCGTCTCGAAGGTCTCGCCCGGGCGCCGCGTCACCGCGGCGAGCACGTGCGGGTCCGCCGCGATCTTCGCGACGACCGCGAGGAACTTGTCCACCTCCCCGGCGCCCGTGCCCTTGAGGGATTCGTACGCGCGTTTGAACGCCTCCGGGTCCGGGGCGCGCTCCGTGAGAAGGCGCTGGGTCTGCGTGGTGGCCACCTTGGTGACGTCGTACGGGGAGATCATCTTGCCGAGCATGGCGACCGACGCGGTCGCAAGTCCCTCGGCGCCTCGTCCTTCGCCGATGCCGAGGTCCACGACGAGGCGGCCGACGAGCGAGCGCAGGCGCTCGGTGAGCTCCGGGTCCGGCGGGGACTTGGAGGTCATCGCGATACACACAGAAGCGCCGGGGTGGGTGTGGTTCCTTAACCCGGGGTTCTGCTCGGGCAGCCGCGAAGAGACGCCCTCTCGTGTGTGATGGCGCGTCCGTGGAGCCTCACTCTTTTGGTTTTTGAATTCAGAGCCTGTTTCGAAGGTGAGTGTTCATTAACGGATGTGGCCAAATGCGCTAGTAATGTAGTAAGAGGGAATACGTATTTAATTGCTTAATTGGGGGATCTCTGACTGGACCAGTGTGCGAGAAAAGAGCGGAAAAACACAGGATGGATTTCCAGCGAGAAGAAATACAAGAACATCGCCAGCACCGCCCGCCACCCCTCTTAACTTGACGCCGCGTAGCGCTAGCACGCAAAGTCGAACGTAGCAAACATGGTGAGTGCCACCCCACGGTGTTGACCTTCCGCATCCCGCGCCCGCGCACCGGCCATGCCGTCGCGTCGTCGCGGTTCCGCGCGTCTCCGGTTCGCCCACCCGCCGCGATGGGCG
>JGI24539J26755_10000973_pt1 | contig 13388 bp, 3 predicted proteins | sample NorSeaMetagenome_2_FD_26755 | JGI IMG/M metagenome (IMG submission 26755) | reverse complement strand
TTTGTGCTACTTTTCAGCAAATTGGAAATTTATTTCACTGACCTGACTGAGTGCTCAAAGAGCAAACAAGCCAGGCCAGGGTCCTGTTTTCGTTCCCAATCTGCCACGTAGTCTAATGAGACCTTGCTTGTCTCATCTTGTCTGCAGCTTTGGCTGCACGCATCCTCATGAAGTCACGTTCCCTTGGAGGCTCCATCTGCAACAGCTCGTGATTCACTGTTGCACTCATGAGCCTCTTGCTGGTCTTGGCGTCTAGTAAGAACCTGTCTTGCGAACCGCGAGCGAGAGCACCCAGCGCAGGCTCAATGTACAGCTTTAAGGATGAGAGACTTCGCCACCTGCCGTATATGCGACACTCCTCCATTGTCATTGCCCCACTCAGCAGCATTGCTGAAGCGCCACCACGCCTCTGACTGTGCGAGCTATATTCGCTAGCCTCCAGGCCGCACGCTGTTGCAGCTGACTTGATCAGGTCTACCATGTCAATGTAGCGTACGCCTTCGCCACGCATGCCTGAGCCTGCTGGCCATGCAAACAATGGAGCGTCACCATCACTGGTGTCTCTTTCTTGCAGCATCTTCGCCAGTGCCTTCACCACGCAGCACGCATGTTTGGTGGCAAAATGCCCCCGCACCTCACCGCCTTCTGTTGTCTTTGTTTTCCCAAACGTTATTCGTGCTTCATCTGCCTTGTTGAAGTCTTTGGAACATTTTATCTCCCTTCCTTTGATATAGAAGCGCACGTCTTTGACCCTGAGTACCCTGTCCATGTCAAACCTTCCTCTGCTCAGCTTTGCACAGTACTCTGCACTCCGCATCATGAACATAAAAGATGCCAGCGCTGCAGTTAGTAACACTTGGTCTGTTTCGTTGTTTTCATGGTCTAGAAGTCGCTCCAGCGCCAAAATCATTGCCTTGCTTGTTGGTCTCTTCCCTGCCTTCGGCCCGTTGTACTTTCGCAGCGCTCGCATTACTTGATTCAGCCTGTACTTGCCCAACAGAGGGTTTCCTAGATTTGACCTTATGTTGAGATGCCTGATGCCGAACAGTTTTCCCCGCACTGAGGACCAGCCGTTCCCACGCACTCCAGCTTCATGCAGTACGAAATCAATCAGAATCGCTTCCACTTGAGAGACTTGCCAAACTGCTGGCTCAAACAGAGCTCCTGTAGCTCGATGAGCCCCTGTGAACTTGGACTCCAAAGGGTAACGTTCCAGGAACTCCATGAAATGCCGCACTCCATCGTTGTAAACTTTGTTTGTGCCCGACTCTAATTCTATCTCGTTCAGCATGCATAGAAAATAGTGCATCTGCGCCCATTCGTTGTGACGCATCATCCCAGACAACAGTTGGCGAACCTTCTTGTTGGAGAAGTTTGGATGCAATGGCGATGCCCAGTCTGTTTGTTCTGCTTGCAACGCTTGCAAGCATTCCTTTTCAGTAGGAACATGGGCATCGGCACGCTGCGCAGTCGTTGTCTTTATTTGGGCAGGAAGTTTTCTGCCTGCTCGTGGTCGTGTTAAGTCAGAATGTCTTAGCAACCCAGCGTCATCGTCGTCATTTACGTCTTCGTCATCCGACTCTGACTCTGAGCCAGGGACGCCAGAGTCATACTCATCGTATGAGTCACATGGCCACTGAGGATCAGAGCCGACCCCTGTGCAAGATTGCACCCCTTGTGTCACTGCAAACATGTCAAAGCTAACAGCGTCAGAAATATGGGTGTGCAGCGCTGTTGCTGCATATTTGGCTAATAGCGCAGGTGCTACCTCGATGTCGCCAATTGAAGTGGTAACCACACAGATGTCAAACGATATCATGTGTTTGAGCGTGCAAGGACGCCAAAAGTTGAGCGCATCCAGAAACATGTGCGTGCCAGCGTGTGCTGCTGTAGCAGTGACACTGGTGCCACGCTTTCGCATCAGCTGTGCAAAAGAGATTTCAGCAGCTGCCATGTGAGCCTCATTGCCGTTTTCGGCAGTGGGTGCTGCTTGAAAGTCGTGCANACCCAGTACCCAAGGCCATAGCTTGCGTGCTTCCACCACTTGAATGTCACCGCTGTGAAGGCGCACTTCTGCACTATTTTCTGAAGGTTGAGACAGTAGTGTGCACTGTTTGAACTTGCCATCATGGCAAAGCCACAAGTGTGTAGGCTCTGAGTCAAAATGTGCATCCTTGCTTGCCGCAGGCGAACCAGCGCCTATCTGCTGCCACGTTTGATTGCAGTAGCCATCTGGCTGCATGCCATCAAGGCGCTTGTGCAGCCTATTTGCTCGCACAGCACTAGCCACTTCCTCATTGTGTGTTGCAAGCAGCTCGCCTGCGCTTTGAGCTGTCAGCCGCACTGAGGTTGGAGTCTCCTTTTTTGTCATAGCACCTGGCGTTTTTCGCATAAAATCAGCTTCTGATTCATACGTCTTGTGGCTTGACACCACCTTGTTAGCAAATGTGACTTTGCCAGTGCTGGCTGCTGCTTTTGGCAACTTTGGTGAAAGGGGCTGTGTAGCCGAAACTGCAGTTTCAACACATTGATCCACCATTGAAGCCTCGAAAGGCATCAGTCGACATGTGTCCTTCACTTTTACTCCACATCTGAAACGCAAACGCACCTGTGACTCATTCACTTTCTGCAGAAGCTCACATGGACGCCACACTTGCTGTTTATCCAGAAAGAGATGAGACCAATTCGTCAGGTCAGCTCCCAGCGAGCCATCAGCGATTGTTGTTGCTATCTCTGCAGGGAGTGTTATCGTGGCTGCATCAAACTCATCTTGTGTCAATGGCTCCACTGTGTGCAATGCCAGTCGCACTGCAGCAAACAAATATTGCCCCACAGAGAGAGCCAAACAGAAAGCAGACGCAGCTGGCCAGCCTTGATTCACGCAATCTTTGAGAAAGGCTGCCAGGCCATCTTCAGATTTGTCTGTACAATACTCTGCATGAAACGAGTGCACTGTTGTTGATAGAGACATCATGCGATAAAATTCCACTACCACTGTGAGGCGTCGCCACAGCAGTGGCATGCCCCATTCCCAGTCGTATGGTGGCTTGGTACCGCCACCCCCAAACCGTGTTTGACCGTTGTTGGTGCCCTCATATGAGAAACACAAATGAGGAGACCAAGATAGCCCCATGCCTGGTGCTAGCCTGCCAATGCGTTGCATTTGGCCAGGCACAGGAGCTTTGCGTGGGTACCATATGGTGAGAGGTTCGTACTTGCGATGACTTTCTGGCACCTCATCATCTGGTACTGCAGTGTCGCGCACAGTGTGAGGATTTGCTGCTGTATAAACAGGAGGAGGCATTGTGTAGCTGTTAGCACTGTCCTTGTCTTTGCGAATGGAGACAATTATGAGGCGCTGCCGTCGGCTGCCATCTCCATAATCCCACACTTTGACTATTTTGGCTACCACATTGTAGCTGACTCGCAGCGCAGCAATGATGCGCTTCACAATTCTGCCTCCGTCCACTTGTAATGCGTTGTCAGCCATCTCAGAAAATATCACATCAGGTGCAATGGCAATTGCCAAACGTATGGCATATAGCCACAGCCAGCCTGTTTGACCATACTCCCCCTTCTTGGGTCCTGAAAGGGAGTAGTCGATACAAGGCATGGTTACCTCAATCATGTTGCACCACAATGCTGCTGAGAGCTTGATGAGCAGCACATTGAAAAACGCAAGAGTTTGTGTGACACTACGCCACATTTGATTTTTGCAGAGGATGACTTCAGCAGCCCACCGTGGTTTCCACAACCCTGATCGCAGCACTCCCATCAGTCCAATGCAGGCGCCACAGCCCATTGAGGCAAAGCTGAAAGCTTTGTGAGAGACCATTCTGCATCGTGCTCTAGCATCTTCCAGTGTGAAAGCTTCCCTGAAATTGTGCAACTGATCCCGCATTGAAATGCCTTTGATCTTGGCAGTGCTCCGCATGTGAGACACGCACAGTGGAATGCCCGTGGTCACGTCAATTACACTCGCGCCTCGCAGTCCGCCCAGAAATTTTGAATCACTGAANAGAGTGATTTCTGAGAGTTCGTCAAAAGCGTGCTTCACTGTCTCTATCCAACGCAGTAGATTCTTCACATCNGCATTCGGCAGCACAAGTTTATATGGCTGCTTCAAACTGTTGTTCAATTTGTCAAACTTTTCGCTCATTGGCATTATGACGTTGCCGTTTTCATCCAGCATGCGTGACAGAATGTCAGCCATCAAGTTTAATGCAGATGGCCACCACACTGGGAGCAAATGCAAAGTAAAGCACGCTTGCAGTGCACCAATCAGTCGGCACAATTCTTGAGCAATGTCGTTACTTGCGAAGCCTGACTTTGCCCAAGCAAATGAATTTTGATTGTCTGTGTGATAGAAAGCTGCCTTGTAGCCTTGTTCTTGCCACGCTGCTCCCCATTGAAGCAGTGCGAACGCAGCCACCATGTGCTCAGCAATGGAAATCAGGAATCGTCGCAGTGGGGCATCCGCTGGCATTTTCCCAGCTTGTTTTATCGCTTGTTGCATCGCAGGAGGCATGTAAATCACCATTGCCTGACGCAGTGAGTGACACAATACTGACCAACATGTGCCAGAAGCATCGCCACCAATCGCAACTTTGTCTAGATCATCATCCAGATCATAACAAGTTTCAGAGTCACGCAGTACAGAGATGGGCATCATACAATTTTTGTGATGCTCCCCATGCTCACGCTTCTGCTGACACATGTGCTGTAGCCATTGGATCAGCATGCTGGTGTCTTTCTTCAATTTTTTCTGCGCAAGAGCGTTAGACTCTCGTGGCATTGCCGAGCTGACTCTGTAGTCTGGAGCGACATCCGTCGTGCTTACGCCTTGCATGCAACGTCTCCAAGGTGCCATCCATGCTTTGAGCATGGTGTAGACTTTTGTAATCCACATCAGATTCCCAAAGATGCTCTGCACCTGCCCCAAAGGCAATGTGTCCGCACTCCAGTTTATTGCCTGAAGCAATGTGATCATTTTTTCTAATCTGTCAATGGTGAACGACACAAAAATGCGAGGTGCATCTGAGGTGTCTATCACTATGCCAGTAAACTTGTGGAGCCATGCGTAGAAACCATCTTCTTCAACTTTGCTAATTGACCAGGCTCCAAAGCCCATGAGAAGACTGCCTGCTGTACTCAAAACATGTGCCAGCGTTTGAGGTCGCCCTCCCAGCAGTTCACTGAGGCCATATGCATCATCTACGTAGCAGAATGCTAAAAAACTAGACCAAACAAGACCTGCCCGCTTCAGGAAGGTGTCTCTTGCTAGTCCTTTACCCAACATTGACTGTACTCTCGCCAGCATGGCATATCTGCGCGACATGCGTCTCCATGGCTGCATCACTTCCAGCTTGTGAAAACCATTCTTGTTGAAGTTAGTAATCTTGGACTTGAGCGCTGCTGTGAAAACGCTGAACGTGTGAGTTGCCCATTTCCAGCCAAAAGGAGTCCGCACAAAGACGAAATGCCAGCCTTCCCATTCCATGCAAAGCGAGCCTATGTCGTTCACGTGAAGAGGCACTTGCATGAACGCAGCTTTTATGTCTGCCTTGATAGCCGCCAACAGTTCTTCTGTGATATTTTTGGTGGTGAGATCTTGACAGATTGCCTCCGCCACATCATCGATGTAGTCAGCCTGAACCTGTGAGTATGCCAAATCTGGTGACAAGGAGTTGGCATCTTGATCTGCGCCAGCATCGCCAGGGTTGCCCAGATCTGAAACTAGACGCTCCTTTTTATAGGCACTGCTCTCAACAAAATGAGTTGAGGACATCCGCAGCTTCCAATGAGCCAAAACCCAAGCCACTGAAGGTGGGTACGCACGCAGCCAACCGTTTGCTACAAACTTCCGCAAATGTTTCCACACTGCAGCACTGTTATGCCTTGCNGTCATGGAAGATCTGGAGTGAGTTGTTTGTTCTGGTGTTGGAATGCCTGTGTGCACCCCATACCGCATTGTGTCTTCTAACGTCTCTTTGAGTTCTGAAGGCAAATCACTGAAATGCGCTTCCACATTCTCAGCGTACATATTAGGATGTGCTCTGCCATGTTGCTTCATCGCGCGATACAACTTTTCTAACATCTTCACTCTGCTGCCAGGATTTTCATCTGCCCATGCTACTTCAGCCCAGCGAACTGTCTCCTGCATGATCTCGCCATGCTCATTAAGCCAATCCATCCCTGGATCAGTTGAGCTCTGACGACCAGAGAACTGCTGCATCTGGTGCTGAATTTGAGCACGCATTGCACGCCTTAGCAGCACAAAAGCATCCTCCTTGGATACTTCAGTTTGAAGCGTTACCTCTTGCCACAGCTTGCCTTTTGCTGTGCTGTTGCCATGAGGCATGCTGAGTGCTCCAGATTGTTTGTAGGCATTGTTGAGCTGAACTGAATCTTCGTAATCAAATTCGTTGAATGTACGCCACTCTTCCATTACTGGAAGGAACTGACGCATCAAATTGAACAGCCGCATTGCCAGCTGAAAACACCATCTTGTCTCTACACGTTCTCGCAAAACGTACCACTTGTCGTGGCGCAGCCCTGCTCCTCTTGCAAAATGCAAGCTGGGATGCAATGAATGCAAGTCAAGATAACCGTCCTCATTGTCGTCTGAGAGATCCGCATCATCTGAATCCCAAGGCTTGGTTACTTCTTCACCTGCTTGATCAGAGTGCATGGGTTCAATTCCCACTGAGGACACCAGATCTGCATTTTGCGAAATTAAACGTTCATGAAACTTAGCCCCACTGGAATGCACTGCTGCGTTGAAAAAGCACTCTGGATCTCTATCTTTGCTGAAGCCATCCTCAGGAGAGAACATTGCTCCAGCCACTGTCAGTAGCATGATTGAGATCTCTCCTGCTGACAATCGTACCTTGCCGCGTCCAGTCTTCAAATCCAACAGAGCACCACCCACATCATTAGCCTCTTGAGGCTGCGTTATGAAGGAGGGCATCGCTAGCACATTCCTTGAGATCGTTTGTTCCACTGTCTTACATGCAAAGTACGTGACAGGAAAAGCCAGTTGAGCTTTTTCTGTGATGATTTTCAGCTCATCCAGATAAATGCCACCCCAATGTTCCTGTGAAATTGTAGTGAGACTCTCGTTGTACACTGTGGACTGTTCACCGATGACAATCTCCTTGAGTGTTGCACCAAACGCATGATGGTCATCATAGAACCGCCATACCACAGGAACATGTTTGAGGTCTTCACCATCCACACATCCTACTGGTACCCCAACATGCCACGAAACTCGTCCCTCTTGGTCAACAAAGATTTTACCCTCTGCGTGCGCAGCCGCAAAAGGTTGCGACAAAACTGAAGAGATGAAAGGCGCCACTTCAGAACTCTCGGAGAGTGCCGCTGTAACTGAAGAGTTTTCCAGCTTGATGAGATCCGCCTTTGGAGAAAGCTTCTCCAGATTTGCCAAAGTGTGCGTCAGTATCTCCCCTGATCTTGACCCTGAACCTTGCAAGCCACCATCTTCCGAATGCAGATAGGCATTGCTGCTGTCCCGATACCCAGCCAAGACTGCTTCTTTGCCGCCTTGAACACGATTGGTTGCCGAGGCTGAGACGAATTCACAGCGCTTGGTTTCCATGCCAATGGTTTCACCTACATCATGCACATGAAACACGTAGGTGCGTGCTAAATCTGTAGCTGTAGCTGCCGAAAGCAATCGCAGTTCAAAATTCTTGATCACTGGTTCTTCCCCAAGGTGAGTCACTGCCGAGGTAACCTTTTTCAAAGAAACAGCAATGTCTACTTCGCCTTCTGCAAGAGAAGGAGTCTGATGAGAAAACAAGACACGATTGTCTTGAGCCACAGTCGCTGCAGTTTGTGCAAGAACTGTCATCGCAGGGTCTGAGCGTTCCAAACCTGAACGTGGCTGTGTGCGCTGCGCAGCAGGCTGCTTTTCAGGATCATCTTCAGGATACACAATACCACCCACTGGAATAGGCCGTCTGCCAACCTCGTCATCATCTGAATCAGTCGCATCCTGTGATTCTTTGTAGGCTTTCAGGCGTTGCTGGACACACTCCAAAATTTTGGGACCAAGCTTCTTTTCACTTTTGGCCTCCTCAGGCCAGCGATCGTCATTTGACAAATCATGCAGCCCACCAAACTTTGCAACAAGGAAGCCTTCCAGCACAGGATATTTTTGGATGGCTGCTGCGTTCAGCTTGTCCTTATCAAACTCGTGCTCAAAGTCGCACTGCCCTTGTATCGCGTTTGGTGCCTTTGGATCATAGGGACAACCTTTCGCACTCAAGGCCCGTGAACACAGCCTTGGCTGGCCTGCGTCCTTGCACAAATCAGTCGTGTGCCTGTGCGCCACTGGGACCCAATTTTGCGAAAAACCTTTGCGACCAAGTCTGACATATTGGTAACATTTAACCTTCTCAGGAGCACCAGACTTCGCCTTCTCGAGTTTTTTCTTTTCTTGTTTCTTGCGTTCCTCACCTCTCTTCTTCTTCAACTCTGTTGCTTTCTTGCCGCGCTGCTTCTTGTTCTTTGCATCGTTGCCTTTAGGAGCGCTTGATGAATTGTCGTCTCCTTCATACCCAGACTCAGCACCGCTGCCACGAGATCCCGTCTGATTGGTTGTCTTCAGAGGATCTGGCCCATAGGCCAACACACAATCGCGCACTGATTTTCCGTTTGCCACGCTTCGCAGAAGTTGTTTGATGTAGCCAGAGAACTGGCATCCACACTGATCGTACACCTCTGGAAAGTTGTCACCTGTGAGATTGTGCCTATGTTGAGAGCACAAGCGCATTATCTCACATCGTGGTACATCAGTCAACTGCATTGACTTTGGCATGACCACCAAAGGGTGCTCTGTCCGCAGCATCTCTAAAGCTTCCACAGCTTCAAATCCATTGCGCCCCACCAACTGAACTGCAGTAGCAACATAGTCTGCCCGCTGCTGATGCAATGCATCAATGATATCCAGCATCATGGAAAAAGGAACCATCTCGTTTCTGTCTTTCGGCAAATGGCTTTCTCTGTAGGCTACCAACGTGGCAGCCATCTTGTCCAGCTGCTCTTTGTAAGTGCGACCTGAAACTTTGATCATTGTCTTCCCAAAATTTGAAATGGTACGCTGAAAAATTTCCTCTGAGAGTTTCACCGTTCTCAGTTTTTTCAGCTGATCTGCCGTCAGCATTGCCTCTTTGTCTTTGTCTGAATCGTAATGCAGGTCTGACGACCAATCATCCGCGCAAGGAACGAACTGCCACACTGAAGCACCCTGACCCAACATTCCATACTGCTGTTTGGACAGATGTGAAATGAGATCATAGGTCACTTTTTGATTGGTGCCTGGGATCATTGCCTTCTGCATGGTAAAGTCTCTTGAAGCTGCCCTGCTCATGCGCTCCAGGTTGACCTGCACTTGATTGCAGCCCTTCATGCCAGAGAAAGCACGAGGCGCGCCTACACCAGCATTGTCCAGCATCATGTGCATGATGTTGTCGTCATGATGCTGCTGCTCTGTCTTCTTTGCTTTTGCATGCTCAGTAGACTTCTTCTCGGCTCCCAAGGATTCTGCAAGTTGATCTTGCTGTCGCTGATTTTCGTAGGCTCTGAAATCATGAGGAAGAATCTTGCGACACCTTGCACACTTTAGCGCGTCTTGAGGGTCATATGTCGTTCCGCAGAATTCGCATACACAGTTGTCTTTTGACATACAACCGCATGAGCATTGATGTTGCCCTGGCGTGAGAATCTTCTCACAGTGCAGCAGCAGACACCTGCTGAAGCCACGCTTGACCATGACTTTTGGAAGTGGTTCTCTTTCATCTTGAGGAGCCATTGACTTCAGAAACCTTGCAATTTCCGCTTCTTCGTCATCACTGCCACTTTCTTCTTCAGAACCCGATGGCAACACTGAGTCAGGCAGAGCTTTCTTCGAACCTTTCTTTTTCTGTGGAGGCTCTTCTTCAGAACTGGAGCTCTCTTCCACTGCCGGCAGAGCTTTCTTCATCGCCTTCTTTTTCCGTGAGGGCACTGGTCTCACCTTGACGCCAGTTTGACCATCGTCTTCTTCAGAACTTGCTGGCCGCTGTAGTGCTTTTTTCTCTTTTCGCATGAAATCCCTGCACTCAGCCTCTTCCAGCACATCTCTGCCTCCTTCTTTTGAATAAGAAAGCAGCGCACTGGCTAGTTCATCATCTTGGTCGTTTGCCAAGTCTGTTGCATGTTTTCGCACCCTGTACTGACTCACATGCACGCCTGACAAATTATGAGAGTCCATTCTCTTGAATTTCTCCGCAGCAGAAATTCCAACCGCACAACTGACGCCATCCAAATCTTCAGTGAGATGCTTCACCATTCTTGCATGATCTGGGAACAAGTATTCTGCAGGCAGATCCAACTGCGTCCCTTTCTGAAAAACTGCTTTGCATCTCAGGACTAGAAAGTCAAATGAACTCTCCACTGCTTCTCCTGTGATGGTGCAAACATTCCCAAAATAGGAATCTCGTCTTTCTTCAGGATCCATGTTTTCAAGCATGTCTGGGTCAGAGAAGTGAGGCACCATCACTAGGCAATGCTTGTTGATCAGCTGCTTGATCTGAGCTGAGTGCATTGGCACTTTACCTTTCCGCACCAATTTCTTGAGCCCAGCAGATCCAGTCTGCACAACTTCATCCACCAAACTTTTGTCCCATACCGCAGGACAGCGATAAACATCATACTCTCCCCACCCGTTCTCAAACATGAGAGTGTGAGCCAAATCAATCTGCCTCGCACTGCCATCCAGCGTGTCACCGTCTTCAAAGCCTGCAACATCATCTCCGTACAGCAGAGCTTCAACTGACTCATCATCTGAAATCTGAATTAATGATCCAGGTCGCACCACAGGTTTGTGCAGCTCTTCATCCAGCGCGTCTTCACTTGAGTCTGACTGAACGTAATCAGACCCACTGGAGTCTGAAGGCAGCAAGTCACAGCTCTCCTTAACTGTCATGCCATATTCTTCTTGATGCCATTGGACATATGCTGCTACTAAAGCTTTGACCCCCAAGCGTTCCTTCTTTGAAGCTGACTCAGAGATCTTCCATTCTGACCCATTCACATGATTAAAAATGAAGTAGACTTTGTTGTTGTGCTGAACGCATCTGGTGACCATTAGACCTTCAAGCTCAGCACCACGCTCCAGTGTTTCTGCTGTGGGCTTGTCCGTTACCACTTTTGCCCTGTCACGCAGACCTGCAATTAGTGATGCCACCAGCGAATTTGATCGCTGCCCATTTTGAGAAGAATTGATGCCACCCGCATTGTGCTGAAGAAGCTTCCGCAACTCTGAGTCAGATCCTCGTAACCCAGAGAGCAAGTCTTCCGCTGTTGCACTCTGGTCAGCACCTTGGACTGGCTTCACAACTCTTGGATCTTCTTGAGCATGAAGAACCTGTACCTGTTTGAAGTGCTTGTTGCAGTGAGACACAACGATTGGATCCAGAAGGTCTACATCCAAGACTTTGCGATCCCTGTTGCCAAACATGACAGGAACCAGGTCAGCAACAATTTCCCAATGAAATATCATGGTCCTGCACCCACGCAGTCTTCCCTTGGAGTCTTGATAGAGCTTGTCGCAATGGAAGTCAAAACGCAGTCTCCGCACCATTTCTCCCCAGGCTGTCACCATTTGTAGAGCTCTTTCCTCCTTCCTCTCTTCGTCGTACATAGCTGCAGTCCGTATTGACACCAAGGCTCCTGGTGTCATCCCTGTCTCAAGCACATGCCAGTACTGATACACCTGTGTCAAGTTGATGAAGGCTGGCACTTCNGTGCAGTGCTCGTTGAAGCCCGCACATCTCTCTGAGAAAAACTTCTGCCTTCCGTTTGGCATTAGCAACACAAAGCCGTTAAAATTGTCGTCAGGCCCAGCGCCCAACCTGACCGCCACTTGACGCACCACATGCGCTCCTGCAATCTGATCATAATTTTGATCAAATGCTATCAGGCTGGGCAAGTCACGCAGCACAGCTGCCTCCGCACGAAAAACTCGGCTGCCATTCTTTTTGTATTCCTTGTACCTCTCCTTTGATTCAAAGATCCGCAAGAACTTTTGAGCAGCGGCACGCAAGAAAATTGGAATGAAACTCTTTGCCCCAAGATACCGCCAGAAGTAGGGGAACACTTCTGGCCATTGATTCGCGTCAAGCTGACTCATCATCAGCTGTGCATCTGCATGCGAATCCCATCCTTTGCTCCATTTCCACTGTGTCGCGAAATGATGCAGCTCATACTGTGCGATTGCCACCCTGGCCGGAACACAGTCCCACAACTTTAGACACTCGATCAGAAAACTCTGATCGCGTGGCACCTGAAGCCAAGCAGCATGTTCTGCCGATAACTTCTCCCCAAGAACGACCTCATAGTATGACGGTGGTTCAATTTTTGACGATCCGGAACTCTCCTTGATCGTCGTGCGAATGTCGTCAACATCCACAATGTGACCGACGCAGACGAACTCGTCTGCATCTCTTTCGTCACCATCTCCGAGCGAACTTGCTCCGAGTTTGAGAACATAAAAAGCTACACCATCCGGTGTGCTCTGAACTCTTGTAAGCAAACCCTGAACAGCCTCGAGGCTGTCACTTGATTCACCTAGTTGAGTCGACATCGCAACGTCGACTACTTCTTTGATTCTTTCACAACTTGAGGTATAAAACCTTACCAAACTGCTTGTCAAAGACACACTTCACAAATTTCACTGTGAGTGCACTCACCGGACCACTACTGTACTGCGCAATGGCGAAGTCTTGGTCCTCGTCGTCAAACTTTATCATTCCTAATCAGGAAATCAGGTGACCTACCATTTTATTATCGTGCCGTTGACCCGATTAGTCTTTTTTGGTCTTTCCCGATTTGACGGTCCAATGTTAACACCGCACCGCACAAATGAGTTCAGCCGACTCGCACACAGGCAGTTTGGGCCCGCCTTCGTGAGATCGGTCCCCCACCTCTGGCTCTTGACTTTTGCATCCGGCCGCATCTTGATCAGCACTTGGCATCTTGAGCTCAATTGGTATGGTGGGGTCCCGTGAGTTGGTTGCGCCTATTGCGCTTTTCATAAAATTAGTATTTTTTGCCGTGGACACCAATTTCTCTCCTGCCATCCCGCATGGGGCCTATTGAAAGCAAAGAGAGTAAGTAATGTTTTGCACGATTCTTGGTGGGGGCTTTGAACCACTGTTTGGATTAAACTGAACATTCAATTCGCCTTGGGCAGAATCCCGCTCGCCTGCACCAATGGCCATTGCCCTTTGTGCTACTTTTCAGCAAATTGGAAATTTATTTCACTGACCTGACTGAGTGCTCAAAGAGCAAACAAGCCAGGCCAGGGTCCTGTTTTCGTTCCC
>JGI24539J26755_10000967_pt1 | contig 13440 bp, 13 predicted proteins | sample NorSeaMetagenome_2_FD_26755 | JGI IMG/M metagenome (IMG submission 26755) | reverse complement strand
CTTCACCTTCACCTTTCTCAACCCAATTCCATCCTTGAATATTTGAATTAATGGTTGAGTTTGGGTTTTGGATACCGAAGGAAACACCATCTGCAAGTTTTAAAATATTATTGTTTTGTTTGACTTCAACTAAAAATTCACCTTGGGATTCTAATGGGCCTTGATCTGAATTTGTAGGCATGTCCGACAGAATCATTTCTGCTTTAGTCGTAACCTCGGTAATACTCACTTCAACATTCCCCGTAATTGCATTCCCGTTTTGGTCAGCAAAGGCTCTTTTAGGAAAGCTTATGATATTTCCCTTATCAGTTGTTATAGAAATGACTTCGTTTGAATTTACAACGCTATACTTCGGTTGTGGAGCAAACTGAAGTAACTCTTCTTGGAGTGTCGCCGTTTCATTAGTGTTTGTGTAATCAATATCTGTGTAAATTGGAGTTGGCTTTTTACATGATTGTAAAAATGTAATTCCTATAATGGCTGTTAGAATAATCTTTTTCATTTGGCTAGTTGTTATTGTGTGACTATAACAAACAAGTACTTAAAAGATACAGACTGATATTTAATTATCGCATAAACGAGTCTAATAAAAACAAAAAACCCACTGATAGTCAGCGGGTTTAGGTAATTATATTTTTTTGTAAAAAATATTTAAGTGTCAATTTATAAACTTACAGATTCTACAGATTTTACTTCTGGGAACATTCTAGTAAGTAAACCTTCGATACCTTGTTTTAAGGTTACTGTTGATGACGGACAACCAGAGCAAGCACCTCTTAAAGCAACATGCACGATTCCTTCCTTAAACTCAACAAAATCAATCGATCCACCATCACTTTCAACAGCAGGACGAATATATTCGTTTAAGGCATCAATTATTTTCTCATCCAATTCACCTGTTGAAACATTAAACTTAACCTCTTCCCCTTTTTTATCGTCTAATTGATCAGATTTAATCGCGTGTGGTTGTAGGGCGTCTTTTTTGATAATTTCTTTATCATTTCTTAAATAATCAGAAATGAAGTTACGCGTTTCCATAACAACCATATCCCAATCAATCTTATCGTTTTTTGTTACCGAAACGTAATTGCTAGAAATAAAAACGTTCTCTACAAACGGGAAATTTAAAACGGCTTCAGCTAATGGAGAACCAGCTGTATCGTCACTGCTTGAGTAGTCTAAAGGTGCACCTGGGTTAAGAACTTTGTTTGCAACAAATTTCATTACATCAGGATTGGGAGTCATTTCCGCATATACTGTTACTGGTACTTGACGAGCAGCCATAATTGTTTATTTTTTATAAAGTTAGTAAAGCTAGCCTTGGAGACCAATTTTAATCATTGAATTTAATGATGTGTTCTTAATTGACTTTAACCATAAAAAAGCCTCACTTGTGTGAGGCTTTAGATTTATATAAAGAATAGACTTTATAAGTTTACTTTTCCGTTTGATAAATTGTAAAAAGCACTTACAACTTCAACACCTTCATTTTTAACAGCATCGCTAATAATTGATGATCTTGCTAATAAATTTTCAGCTGAAAGCCGAGCATTAACTTTAACAACTTCGTTTATATCAGTTGATTCTGATTGCGCAATAGCTGGTTTGATTTCAGCCAACAAGTGATCTAAGCTTTCACTTCCACCACCATTTGCCAAAGCAGCCCCAACTGCGCCACAACTTTCATGACCCATTACAACAATTAACTTTGTTCCTAAATGTGCAATTGCGTACTCGATAGAAGCAACTGTTGATTTATTAGCNATATTACCTGCAACTCTAATTACAAATAATTCACCTAAACCTACATCAAATGCTAACTCAGGAACAACACGTGAGTCTGCACAACTTAAAATGATTGCCCATGGAGCTTGTCCTTTAGTTAAACTCTCAATTCTTGCGGAGTCTTGATTGTTTCTTTCAACCTTTCCTTCTAAAAACCTAGCGTTTCCAGACTTTAAGTTTTGTATAGCATCTTTAGCTTGCATAATGAGAAATATAATTGGTTTAAGATAAAAGTTTACGAAAGTATAAATTATAATTTATAAGATAATCCTAAAGTAATAATTTCTTTAAATTGAGTTCTTGGTCCGTTAACTTCATTAATTCCGTCTCCGTCATCATCTCTCGTAATTTTAGCATCGTCGTCATAAATAAGGTTCGTGTTAATACTGACTGTAATTAATTTATTGACTTTCATTAAAACCATTAAATCCCAGTTAATATCAATGTTTTGTGGATTGTTTAAGTAATTAGAGAATAAACCTAAAGTAGTTGTTAATTTAACATTCTCCATGATGTCCTTTTGGTAATTAGCACGGACGTACCCTCCAATTTCATGTCTAACATGTTTTCTTTCATCAACTCCAAAAGCACCTGCATCAGCTAGTTTTTCATCTAATACAAAAGTTGTCTTAGATGTAATAGGAGAGAGAAATAAACCCAAAACGTCTTTTTGTTTGTAGTTCATTCCTGCGGCACCTAATAAATAACCTGGAGCCATAAATGAAGATATTGAAACGGAATCATTTGGATAGTTAAACCCGCTAGCAAACTGCGTTTTAAAGTTTAAAAGTCCAGCGTAAAACCATTTTTCGGTTGCTTTTCGTCCGTACTTGGATGTTAATTCGATGTTATCATCTGTTTTTTGAAGATTCGCTTTATCTTGTTTAAGTAAACCATACCCAAGATTCAATGNGTTTTCCCAAGATGCTTTTTTTCCTGTGAAGTTTGAGTGAAAGTTTGCAATTCCGTTTACAGAAACAGAATTGTTNCCNCCNGCNGCCCAGTTTGATAAAGTTACTTGACTAAATCCAAGNTTAAACAATGCTCCTTTATCCCAAGACTTTACAGTATCCGTTTTCGCTTCTGTTTTTAAGTTTTTTTCAGCATCTGTAACTTGCGAAACAGCAGAAATTGAGCATATGAAAGCTANTGCGATTAGTAAATGTTTCATTTTAAAAGGCTTCGTATTAATTATTTTGAACGTGAACATCCATTTGAGGGTAAGGAATACTTAACCCTTCTTTATTAAACGTTTTATAAACGCTTTCATTCATAGCAAAGTAAACACCCCCATAATCTGCAGACTCAACCCAAACTCTTACCGAAAAATCAACCGAACTTTCGCCCAGTTCACTAACCGCAATAAACGGTTCNGGATCTTGTTTTATTCTTGAATCAGCTTGAATCAGCNTANTTAAAACTTCTTTTGCTTTATCAATATCATCACCNTATCCAATTCCAAATGTCCAATCTACTCTTCGAGTTGCTTCCTTTGAAAAGTTAACCATCGAACCAGTGGAAAGTCCACCATTCGGAATAATAATATGTTTGTTATCTGGTGTTTTTAAAATAGTATTGAAAATTTGAATTTCAAATACACTTCCAGTATGCCCTTGAGCAGTAATTACATGACCAACTTCAAATGGTTTGAAAATAAGAATCATTACTCCACCCGCAAAGTTTTGTAAAGTTCCACTTAATGCCAGACCAACAGCTAAACCTGCGGCTCCTAATATCGCGACGAAAGAAGTCATTTCAACACCTAACATACTCAATACACTTATAACTAAAAGTGCTTTTAGAGAAATGTTTAACAGGCTTCTTAAAAATGGTTGAAGAGAGTCGTCAACATTTTTTGAAGACATTATTTTTGCAATTCCACCAACGATTTTTTTAATTATCCATAACCCAATGATTAATGCAAAAATAGCTCCAGTAAGCCGGTACCCAAACTCCAGAGCATAAGTTTTAATAGTACTAATAATTTGTTCCATGTTTGTCAATTTTATTCAACAAAAGTAAGCATAGAAATTTTGATGGAGAATCTTCTTAGTTTTCTGATAGATAAAGATTAAAAGAACACACTTATTGATTCAAAAAGAACCGTTAAATAGTAAGAGAGAGATATTTAAATATAAGAATCCCTTTTAAAAAACCGAGTTGACTTTTAAAAGGGATAATTGAATGTTATTTTTTAATTAAAATAATTTTACCAGTTTCTTGGTCACCATCTTCGTTAAAAAGAACAATTAGATTTGCACCTTCATTTTTAACATGTAACGAAAATTGAGAACCTTTTCCTAATTCAACATCAAGCTTACCATCTTTAACAGTGTAAGTTCCTTTTCTGTTTCCAACGACAGGTCCTTTCATATTTACGCTACCTTTTTTAAACTCAACTTCACCATCTTTAAATAATGAAACGATTGAATTAATCATTGCAGCGCTTTGAGCATTTAGTTCTGCCTTTCCTTCAATGTGTTGTTCAAACTTCCAAGCACCTTCAACATTAATTTTTTTAGCTGGTTCCTGATTACAAGCGGTAAATAATAAAACCGCCGAAAATAAAATTGTAATTGTCTTTTTCATAATTTGTTTTGATTATATGTCATTATAACACCATTTTAAATATAGGTTACAAAAAAAAANACAAACTTAATTAGAATTGTATTTTAATATATAGTTTTAAAATTCAATTTTTATTGGAACTGTGTAAACCACAGGAACAGCTCTATCTAATTGTTTCCCAGGGATCATACTCGGTAATTTGTTTACTGCTGCAACAGCCGCATCATTTAACACAGGGTATTCCCCCTTCATTGCTGTAACGTCGGTTACTGCGCCAGAAGGAGATACTACAAATCGAACATAAACTGTTCCTTCATAACCCATATCTCTTGCAATGTCTGGCATAACAAAAGCTTCATGAATTCGTTTGTTTAAAAGCTTTCTTGTACAGGCGTTTCTTTGCATGTTATTTCCTTCCGAACATTCTTTGTAGTGAGGCATGTTCTTCACGAAAAATAATGGCGCGGCTTCTACTTCTTCAGCGTCTTCATCTGCAGTATCTTCTTCAATTTCTAATTCCTCATTATCTTCTTCTTCGAAATCTTCCTCAGGGATTTCAATTTCATCCTCAACAATTTCCAATTCAGGCTCTTTTGGTTGCTGTTTTGGAGGGAGAGTAACTGGTGGCGGAATTTGAATAGGAGGGGGAATTAAAGGGGGTAAATCTTCTTGCATTTCATCAATACTTACTTTGAAATTGTAAGAAACCTTATNATAAGATTTTAGAGAGAAAGCTAAAAACACCAAGCCTATAATGGCGATAAATCCAAGTGCTAAAAACACTTGNTTAAATTTATCTAGATTAACATTATCGTTTTTTCTGTTTTTCATTTACTAAAATAATTAGTTGTTTAATACAACGTCATAATTCCCTTAAAATTACTAAGTAAATTAATGTGAACGTTTATTTTATCAAATTTTTACGAGATAAAAGCAAATTTGCATTGATATTAACTATTAATGTTGCATTTCTTATATATTGTTTGGCTCAATTGGGTTAATTGATTTAGTAATTTTGATTTTATGTTAATTAGGTTTTTTTCTTGAATAAGTTTTTTAAAATAGTATGCATTGTAATGTGCTTTTTTGTGGCAACTGGATTTTCCTTTTTTCCAGGTGTTTTTGAAAACAAAGCGCAGCTTGCGTTGGTTATTGATTTTTCGAAAAGTAGTGAGAAAACGATAGAAGCACTTACCCAAAACTATTGGGAGTTATATACTGAATTCAGAGCTGAAAATCCATTTATAGAAATTGAAATTGCTTTGATTGGTTATTCTCGGAAAGCATTNAACAGGAAGCATAATTATGTGAAAATAATTTCAGATTTTAAAGACCGTCCCGAGGTTGCATTCGAATATTTGGTTCACAATGAAATAGGAAGCAGTGTTGCCGAAAATAATGTTGGTTATGCGTTAGATATGACTTTACAAGGTTTGTCATGGAGTAACAACGAATCGGTTAAAAAGCAAATATTCACCATTGGTAATGGCGCTATAAATTCCAGTTTCTCTTTGGCAAAAAAAGTATGTGAAAAAGCTAAAAAACGAAATATTAAGGTTAACTTTTTGTATTTATTACACAAAGACAATGATAAAAACTTTGGGTATTGGGAAACCCTTAAAAAAATGTCTGGCGGAAAATTAACAACAATAGTTTCAAAATACCTAGTTGGTAACGGACTTTCTGGGCCTGAGGATAATATTGCAAGAATAATTAAGGAGAATGTTGTACTTAATAGTACTTATGTCTATTACGGTGCTGGTAAAGATAATTATGATTTCATGAATGAAATAGATTCAAAATCGATTGCGCTAGGTGATCGCGTTATATCAAATAGGGTTCTTTATAAATCGAGTCCATTTTTTCAAGGTAAAAATGCAGATTGGGATTTAGTAGATTTTGTTAACTCTAAGAAAAATCAGCAGTTTAATTTAAAGGATCTAATGGTGTCGGATGTTTATAAAAATATGAGTGAAACACAATTAAAAACGGTAACATTGACTTTAGCATCAGAAAGGAAAACAAGTCTACAACTTATTAATAAGTTGTACCAAGGGAATTTACAGGTCAATGCATTGCTTCCTAAACAACCGNCTTTTAAGAAAGATTTTTCACAAACAATTTTATCAATATTTTCAGAAGGTGGATTTTAGTTATATCGATTTAATAATACTTATTCCTGTTGTTTACGGGATTTATAAGGGATTTACAAAAGGGATTATTTTGAGTTTAACTACTCTAATAGGACTGGTTCTAGGGATTTATGGCGGTGTTAAGTTTTCACATTTAACATCCAACTATTTATTTGAGGAACATCAAATTGATATTCCTTTATTGGCATTTGCGCTTACGTTTTTACTCATAATGTTAGGAATGCATTTATTGGGGAAGTTACTCAGTAAGTTCGCAGATATTTTAGCACTAGGCTTAATTAATAATTTAGCGGGAGCGATTTTCGGCGCAACTAAAGCGGTTCTAATACTAGCAGTTGTATTGTTGTTTTTCGAAAACATCAACCAAAAATTTCAACTAGTAAATACAGAAGAAGTAGCGAAGTCTGAGTTATACGGTTTTGTAAAACAAACCTCCGATATTGTTTTCCCATATTTTGAGGAGCTGAAGAATAATTAATTTATCTTTGCTCCCGAACAAATTTTCAAAATTCACAGAATTCAAACTGTTATTTAAATTATAATTATGAGCGATTTAGCTGCATTACAAGGAAAGTACGATGAAGCAAAGGCAAAGAACTTAGCTTTAGATATGACTAGAGGTAAGCCAGGATCTGAGCAATTAGATTTGTCTTTACCAATGTTAGATTTAGTAACCTCTTCAGATTATAAAACAATCGCAGGTGGTGACTCAAGAAACTACGGAGGATTGGATGGTATTCCTGAAGCTAAAGAATTATTTAAAGAATTTTTAGAAACTGAATCAACAAATGAAGTAATTGTTGGAGGAAACTCTTCCCTTACTTTAATGCATGATACTATAGCAAGATGTATTTCTCATGGAAACTCATCTTCATCAACTGCTTGGGGAAAGTTAGAAAAAGTTAAATTTTTATGTCCTTCTCCAGGATATGACCGTCACTTCTCAATTTGTGAGCATTTCGGAATTGAAATGGTTCCTGTTGATATGATTGAAGGTGGTCCTGATATGGATCAAGTAGAAGCTTTAGTTGCTACTGATGACTCGATTAAAGGTATTTGGGTTGTACCTAAATATGGTAATCCAACTGGAACATCAGTTTCTGATGAAGTAGTTGATCGTTTAGCTAAAATGTCAACAGCTGCGGCTGATTTCAGAATTTTCTGGGATAACGCATATACAGTTCATCATTTATCCGATGATGTTGATGTAATTAAGAATTTGTTTGCCGAATGTAAATCAGCTGGAAACCCTGATAGAGTTTTTGTTTTTGGATCGACTTCAAAAATCACATTCGCTGGTTCAGGAATTTCAGGGGTTGGAGCTTCTGAAAGTAACATTAATTGGATGAAAGGTCATCTGTCAATGAGTACAATTGGACCGGATAAAATTAACCAAGTTCGTCATATGAGATTCTTCAAAAACTTTGCAGGATTACAGGATCATATGAAAAAGCATGCTGCTTTAATTAAACCAAAATTTGATATTGTGATTTCTATTTTAGAAGCACAATTAGGAGAAAAGAGTTTAGCGTCTTGGACAAACCCTAAAGGTGGTTATTTCATTTCCTTAGATACAAATAATGGATGTGCTAAAAGAGTTGTTCAATTAGCTTCAGAAGCTGGAGTTAAATTAACTGCTGCAGGTGCAACGTTCCCTTACAAAAATGATCCAAAAGATAGAAACATTCGTTTAGCTCCAACTTTACCTTCGGTTGAAGAAATTAAGTTAGCGATGGAAGTTGTTTGTTTATGTGTTGAGTTAGCTGACGCTGAGAAAAATGCTTAGGAAATAACGTTTTAATAAAAATTAAAGGGCTTTAGTTTAGACTAAAGCCCTTTTTTTATGCCGTTTGATTTATCTGAAAAATCAAAATACTAGTCGCATGCCATCTTTACGTTCGCTATAGGTTTGAGCATCAAAATGTTTAGGCTTAATTTTCAGATAAAAAAGGATATCTTCACAGTAATGACATTTGAAGAACTAAATTTAGCGCCCGAAATTATTGAGGCAATCAGTTATATGGGGTTTGAGAAAGCCTCTCCAATACAAGAACTAGCAATACCAGTAGCAATTACTGGGAAAGACTTAATTGCTGTTGCTCAAACGGGAACAGGAAAAACAGCTGCTTTTACTTTACCTATTTTACATAACATCTTAAAGAATAAAATTAAGGGAACAAGTACCTTAATTATTACTCCAACCAGAGAATTGGCAATGCAAATTGATCGCCAAATTCAAGGGTTTTCTTATTTCTTAGGGATCAACTCTATTGCTGTTTACGGTGGTGGAGATGCCAACGAATGGGAACAACAAAAGAAAGCTTTAAGAGATGGAGTTGAAGTGATTGTAGCTACACCAGGTAAGTTGTTATCACACCTTAACATGGCTTACGCAAAAACAGATAAGATTGAACATTTAATCTTAGATGAAGCGGATAGAATGTTGGACATGGGGTTTTTAGATGACATTAAAAAGATCATTAATAAATTACCCAAAAAGCGTCAAACATTAATGTTTAGTGCTACTATGCCTCCAAAAATTGAGTCACTAGCAAAAACCATTTTAAATGATCCTGCACAAATAAGTATTGCAATTTCAAAACCTTCCGAATCTGTTTTTCAAGGAGTTTATTTATGTTATGATAATCAGAAAATTCCTTTGATTAATCATTTGGTTTCTGATGAGAATGAATACAAAAGTATTGTTGTATTTACGTCTACAAAAAAGAAAGTTAATGAAATTGTTAGAGGTTTAAGAAGTAAGAAATATAGAGTAGAAGGAATTTCATCAGACTTGGAGCAAAGTAAGCGTGAAGAATTAATGAGAGATTTTAGATCTAATAAAATTAGACTTTTAGTTGCTACGGATGTTATTAGTAGGGGAGTAGATGTTCCAAATATCGATTTAGTATTTAACTTCGATGCACCAGGAAACCCTGAAGAATATGTTCACCGAATTGGACGAACAGGACGAGCAGGAGCTGAAGGTGTTGCCTTGTCGTTAATTAACGAGCAAGACATGGAAAAACTTGCTGATGTTGAGAAACTGATCGAAAAGAAAGTTTACCGTGCACCAATGCCTGAGTTTTTAGGGGAAGGCCCTGAGTGGAAAGACAGAGCACCAAGGGGTAAGAAGCCTTACAAAAAGAATTTCAAAAAGAGATAATAATAAAAAACCCAAGCAATGCTTGGGTTTTTTATTTCATATAGTGACTTACTAAAGAAGTGTACTTGTTTCATATAAGTCATTGTTTACTCCATCAAAATGAAATTCGATATCCAATTCTTAGTCGTGAATTTTATTTCCTTAAATTGACGAATATTTTGAAATCCAAAGCATTAACACTGATTTTTTTATATAACTCAGGTTTAGCTGCAAACATTCAATAAAACGATTAAAAATCACCCCGTTTAATGTACTTTTTAACCATTTATGGTGAAGCTAGGATAGTTTTACGATAAATGGTTTAGATATAGCTATTTCGTTTGCACTTTTATTTGGAAGAGCTTGTCGCGCTAAATGATTAAAGGTTTGGCTATCTAAAGTTTAATTCACCTCATAATTAGTAACTTTGCGTTAAGAGCTTCCAAGTTATTGTTAAAGCTGCTATTTCGTAATTAATTTGTAGATAAAAAAATAGGCCAACGAAAGTTGACCTGTAATACTATATAAAAATACTTGGATGTATTAAGCATACTTAATTTTATCTACTCTTTTTTGATGACGACCACCTTCAAATTCGGTATTGATAAATGTGTCAACAATTTGTAATCCTAACTCCTCAGATATATATCTTGCTGGAACAGCCAATACATTTGCATCGTTGTGTAATCTAGTCATTTCAGCCAAACCAGTTTCCCAACATAAACCAGAACGAATTCCTTGGTATTTATTGGCAACCATATTTACACCGTTACCACTTCCACAAATAACAATTCCAAAAGTAAATTCACCTTTTTCAACGCCTTGTGCTAAAGGATGAACATAATCAGGATAATCACAACTTTCGCTTGAATAAGGTCCGAAATCTTTAACTTCATGTCCTTCGTTTTGTAGTTTTTCAATCACTTTTAACTTTAAGTCAAAACCAGCGTGATCGCCTCCAATTGCTATTTTCATTTTATTGTCGTGTTGTTTCATGCAAAAGTAATTATTTTAGTGCTGTTGTGAGACTTAAAAGACATTTTATTGTAATATGGATTTTGATAGGTATAGCTATGACAATGCTTCCTATGGCCATTTTTTTAATGAACGTGAGGCTATTGATATTATTAGTTGTGTTTACTGTGCTCTCTCTATACACTCATTATAAAATTCAGGAACATTTATTTGAAGAAATTCAAGGAACAAAACCCTGGGAGCGAATACCATTAAGTCAGTTTAAAAAAGAAGTTTATTTCTCACTATTTATTGGCGTTATTCAAGCATTCATCTTGTATGGAGTAGGGTATTTTACGATTAGTACCAGTTACGAATTAGAAAAGTATCTGATTTATGCTTGTTTTGTAGCTGCATCTCAGCCTTTTGTTTTAAATTTTCTTTATCATTTGTTTTACTTAAAACAGCAAAATGAATTTTTGCAAAAAGAGACGAAAAGCTTTCATCAGTTGTCACAGGTTACTCAAAAAAAAACACTGCAAGATTTAATGAGTCCGCATTTCTTATTTAACTCTTTAAATACCGCTGTAAGTATTATTCCTGATCAACCGGAAAAGGCAATCGACTTTGTAAATAAGCTGTCCGATTTATATACGTTCATTTTAAAAAACAACGAGAATCAATTAATCGAACTACATGAAGAATTAGAGATTGTCGAAAAGTATGGGTTTTTAATTCAGACGAGGTTTGGAAATCATTTTCAAATTAAAATAAATATCCCTTCAAAATATAATAATGCCTTAATACCACCTTTAACATTACAGAATTTGGTGGAAAACGCATCAAAACATAATGCTGTAACTCGAAAAAAACCGTTGTTATTAAATATTGGAATTCAAGGAGATTACTTCATTGTTACCAATAATATAAATCCTAAAAAAACGTTTTCCAACGAATCAACCAATTTGGGGTTAAATTATATTAAGACACAGATAAATCAGTTTTCAAACTTGAAAGTTAATATCGAGCAAACGTCGGAGTGTTTTAAAGTAGAAATTCCTATTATTTACCCGTCAACCATTTAATAGTTGCGAATCAAAATCGAAGTAATTACATTAGTGTAATAACTAGTATAACTAAAACTACTTTCCTGTGAAAATTTTAATAATCGAAGATGAGATTCCCGCAGCAAAACGATTAGAGAAATTAATTTTTGAATGCAGACCTGATGCTGAAATATTAGATGTTATTGATACCGTTGAAGATGCATTAGAGTGGTTTAAAAACAATGATGATCCAGATTTAGTAATCTCGGATATACAGCTAGCAGATGGGGTTAGTTTTGAAATTTATGAAAATGTAGAAATAGATTGCCCGATTATCTTTGCTACAGCTTATGATGAGTACGCAATTAAAGCATTTGAATTAAACAGTATAGATTATTTGTTAAAGCCATTTAGTAAGGAAACGTTAGATAAAAGCTTTGTTAAGTTGGAAAAATTAATCCCATCAATAGGCTCTTTTGAGGAGTTAGATTTGAGTTCTATTGTTAAAGGAGTATCTAGCGGCTTAGTTTATAAACAACGATTTTTAATCTCAAAGGGGGATGCTTTAATTCCTGTTCCTACCTCGGTAATTGCTTACATCTATACGGAGGATAAAGCAGTAATGATTAAAACAATTGAAGGAAAAAGTTATTTCATTAATTATTCATTGGATGAACTTGAAGCACAATTATANCCAAAAGACTTTTTTAGATTGAANCGNCAGTTTATTACAAGTATAAACGCGATTGCAAAAATATCACAGTANTTTAATGGTAAATTGAAGATTGAATTAACACCTGCGCAAGAAGGCGACGTGATTGTTTCTAGAGCGAAAACGCCCATATTTAAAAATTGGTTAGAGCAGTAATTATTTAACAACAAATTGGAACGATTAATTCTTTGTGGTACATAATGTAAATACCTTTTTCAATAAAATTGAGGTCATCAGCACTTCTCTATTGAACAATATCTCTAAACAATTCACGCGCAATCTGATTTTTTTTAATTAATGGATTATTTTATTATTTCTCGAGTGATAAAACAACGCTCTTGAAATTATTTGGGAAGTTCAATATAAGCAACGAATTAAACATACTATAGTATTTGAATGAACATACAACTTCAGCTCGATAAATAGATTAATATTTCCTATTATCATCATCTTATTTTTTGTCGTTAGAAATCCCATTGGAGATACTCCATAATTAGAATCAAAATTGATGTGAATAGTAGACGGGTAAGATAGGATAGGGCAAGTCAAAAAGTAATGTTATTACTTTAAAATGTATAATTTAAAAAGAGTTCAAACGATATAATATTAAAGGTTATGATTTGTATTAATTTATAAAAATATTCGATTTTTATCTTGGGGTAAAATTTTTATCTTTGCGACCTTCTAAAATAACAGAAATTCAAGTATGAAATTATCAGCTTTTAAATACGATTTACCAGAGGAACTATTGTCAAAGCACCCAAGTGATCACAGAGATGAGTCGCGTTTAATGGTTGTACATAGAGATACAGGTAAGATTGAGCACAAAATTTTTAAGGATGTACTTGATTATTTTGACGAGGACGATACAATGGTGTTTAATAATACNAAAGTATTTCCAGCCAGAATGTACGGTAAAAAGGAAAAGACTGGAGCTAGAATCGAAGTTTTCTTATTAAGAGAATTAGATGGCGAAAGCAGATTGTGGGATGTTTTAGTAGATCCAGCAAGAAAAATTAGAATTGGAAATAAATTATACTTTGGTGATAACGAAGAGTTTGTTGCTGAGGTAATTGA
>JGI24539J26755_10000964_pt1 | contig 13461 bp, 5 predicted proteins | sample NorSeaMetagenome_2_FD_26755 | JGI IMG/M metagenome (IMG submission 26755) | reverse complement strand
TAATTATACATTTGGCTGGTGCCTCAATAACAGGTAAACGCTGGTCAGAAAAAAGAAAAAAACTACTTCTTTCTAGTAGGGTTGATAGCACTAATTTATTACTTTCTGAAGTTAAAAAACAAAACATAACTCTTGACGCTTTNATTACAGCATCGGCCATAGGTTATTACGGTTCTTTAAACTCTGAAGACATATTTTTAGAAACAGATAANAATGGGAACGACTTTTTAAGTAAGATCTGTTATGAATGGGAAAATTCAGCCAAAAAGTTCAAAAAAGAAGCACTTTCAAAAAGAGTTGGAATAGCCAGAATTGGTATTATTCTCTCTGATAATGGTGGAGCTTTGGGTGAAATAATAAAACCCTTCAAATTCGGATTAGGAAGTGTTGTTGGGAATGGAAAACAATATGTTCCTTGGATACACATTTCTGATATGTGTAGCATATTAAACTTCATGATTACCAACTCGTCAATTGATGGTGTTTACAATTCTGTAGCCCCGCAGCATAACAACAATAAAGACTTATCTATATTAATTGGAAAAATAATGAAGCGCCCAATTTGGCTGCCAAATATTCCTAGTTTTATTTTTAAAGTAGTGTTTGGAGAAATGAGTACAATTTTACTAAAAGGAAGCAGAGTTTCATCTGAAAAAATCATTAACAAAGGATTTAATTTTCAATACAAAAATTTAAAAATTGCATTGGAAAACATATTGAAATAATTCCTATTAAATATTTATCAAAAAAGCTTTATTAAAGTACTCTTCTTAAAACTACAAGTCGATATTGTTCATGCCTCTGTGAATAATTTTTGGGTCATCCATATTTAATAGTTAAATTATTTAAGGCTTAATAAAGTCTCTAATCTTAATAAAAAGCAAAGTTAGAAGACTGTATAGCTTAACAGAGATTCATAATAATCCATACAAATCTAAAATCAACAATTCATCAAAATATAGAAGTGCAAAACCTATTTTTTCACAAAAAACGTAAGTAAGTTGAGCAAACAAATGTTTTATACATCCAGTTTTTAATGCACTGAGTAGCTATTGTGAATAGTAAAAGTAAAAAAGCATTCAACTGGATTATATTTCACTTTACGACACAAAAATAAGACATGCGAAAATTTAAAAAGTAGGTCACACAAAAAATAATATCTAAAAAGGATTCATACTAAAAGTGCACAGTATTACTTCAAATAAAAAGCCCCTTAATAAAGGGGCTTTTTAGATTTTAAAAATTGGATTTTTCACAAATAAAAACGTTTTGTAAAAAGTAATTTTGTTGAATTATATTAAACAAAAAACACTTCAATTTAATTTTTAACAACAGGCACAGTAATCGTTTTGCTTGATTGAGTTTGAATAACAAAATAGTAAATCCCACTGTTAAACGATAGCATATTAATGTTAAATTCATTCCCGCCCTTAATTGCTGCCACTTTTGCACTATAAACCACTTCACTTTTGTTGTTGTAAACCTGAAGCGATACAATACCATCGTTTGGAACTACCAAGTTTAAATTTGCTACATCAAAAGTTGGGTTAGGAAAAACCTCTAGCTTGAATATATCTTGAGGGTAATCGAAATTCACAGTAATCAATTTAAATGTTTCAGATACTCCATCAAAATCAACTTGTATCAGCCTATAATAGCAGCCTGAAGTACAACCTTGCTTATCTAAATAACTATATCCAATTGAGGTGGCTGAATTTCCAGCTCCCTCTACCCTTGTTAATTCATCCCAATTAACACCGTCATTAGATTTCTCGAGTATAAAATGATCGTTATTTATTTCAGAAGCAGTCTCCCAAGTTAAGAGATTCCATTCATTTAACACTTCTGCCTCAAAACTTACAAGTTGAACCGGTAATGTTGTACCTGCATCCATGGATCCTATTGTCACAAATTTAGACTGACCACTACCGATAATACCAGTACCAATACCACCAATAATTATTGAACCAAAAGAAAAAGTTAATCCATCAGCAGTACCATAGGAAGAAGCATTCGAAAAATCTCCATCATCATCAACCAATAATCGTAAATCCGACAAATCTACACTACTCGAAATATCCCATTCAACTTCAATCGAAAACGCATTCGTAAAATTCGTATTTGTTATCTTCCATTCTCGCTCTATCCTACTGGTAATTCCTGATGGTTTTTCAGAGCTTACTGCATCACTAGCGTGTTGCTTTCCACCATTATGACCAATTGCTATAAAAGCTTCATCGTTAGATATTGTACCAGAATTTGAAGAATTATCGGCTGCTAAAGTTGACATAAAAATCTTAAGAGAATCATCTTTAGATTTGGATTGTTTTTGATTTGATAAAGTACTATTATCTTTTCCAATTACAATTACATCATTGTGATATCCTGAGCTTGCTGATGCATCCCAATAAGTTGTACCACCTGTTGATACGTAATCACCTCCTGTTCCACCATCATTATTACTAACCGTTAAACCATATTTACTTGCTAAGTAAGATTCAACTTTACCAATCTCTACATCAGATAATTTCTTATCAAAAATAATAAACTCCCCAATTCTTGAATCCGATGATTCATTAATTTTGTTTTGGCCTTGATTAATATCTAATCTTATCCCAGAGCCACTATTTGTAGATGTAAAAGTTTTTAATACATCTCCATCAATTTTTGCTTTTATCGAATTATTAGAGTGATCTCTAACGTATGAATAAATATGAGGATCGGTAACATTATTTGTAGTAGCGATTCCCGAATTGTATTCAACCGCTGTTCCATTCCAGTAAATACTGTTTCTATATCCACCGTGAAAACCTAATAAATAGTTACCACTATGTGCCTCTATCAATCTACCATTACTATCCGATGGCTTCAAAGCTGCTACAAAGAAAACAGTCCAATTATTGCCTAATTCAGCTCCAGATGGCGCATCAAATCCTCCTGATAATATTTCAATGGCAGGATTATCATTCCAACAATTAGTAACCATTGTAGGACCTGTAACTTTAGTGTAGTCAAAACCATTACAACTGTGATCTTGCCACGTGGATCCAAGCGCAGCATCATCAGCTTTCAACCAAACCATTAATTCATCCGTAACTCCTCCAGGACCAACACTTGATGTATTTACAGTTGCAGTAATAGCTGTTCTTGATCCTGTTGTACAACCACCACTTGTCGCATCTACGTAATAAGTTGTGGTAGAAGATATACTTGGCGTAGTGAAAGATGTTCCTGTTGCTAAAGACGGACCTCCAGAAGATTCAGCATACCAGTTTATTGTTCCTGCACTCGAAGAAGTACCCAAGGAAACTGTACCAGAATTACATCTAGAATCTGGTGTTGTTCCTGATATAGAGGGTACNGTATTTATGGTTGCAGTAACTGCAGTTCTTGATCCTGTTGTACAACCTCCACTTGTCGCATCTACATAATATGTTGTTGTTGAGGATAAACTTGGCGTAGTGAAGGATGTTCCTGTTCCTAAAGATGGACCTCCAGAAGATTCAGCATACCAGTTTATTGTTCCTGCACTCGAACTGGCCGCTAAAACTACCGTTCCAGTTCCACAACTAGAATTAGAGGTTGTTCCTAATATAGTGGGCGCGCTACTAACATTTACGGTAACACTTTGGCTAGATGAATAACAACTTCCGCCACCATCACTAATACCACTGTATCTTACATAATAAGTAGTTGTTGAGGAAGGAGTAACGCTTGTTGTGAAAACAGTTTGACCAGCACTTACTGATTTTGTAGCGAAGGCTGAACCATTTAAACTAGTAGCAAATTCCACCACACCTCTCATATTAACCGCATTTGGGAAGGTCGCTGTTAACGTTCCTGAAGTACTTCCACAAGTATTGTTTATACTCGAAGTAATAGATGAGGGAGCTACATTGTGACTATTCCTTATTAATATTGCATTTGATGTTACGGTTGCACACGAACCGTTTGTAACCTTATATCTTATTCTATCTGGAGTACCATCACTGCTACTTACTTGTTTGGGAAAAGTATTTACACCCGAACTGTTGCCAGAAACCCATGTTCCACTCCAAGCACCATTATTACTACCCCAATTCCAAACTACACTACCCGTTTGACCACTTACCGTTACAGCAGTTCCAAAGTTCCCAGCAGAAGAGCAAAAATTAACAGGTCCAGAAGTACTAACCGTTCCTAAGGAGGAAGTTGAATTGACAGTTACTTTTTTTGAGCTTGTCCAACCTGACCATGAAGTTGGTGAACAATTTTTACGCCCTCTTCTCCTGTACCATCTGTTGGCTGTTAAGCCTGATGGTGGATTATATGTTGAAGACGTTGCTCCACTTATCGTAGACCAAGAAGAATTATTATTGGAGTACTGCCACTGAAAAATTGTTGAACCTCCTGTGCTGCTGTTTGATATCGTACTCGGATCACCACCAGAACAAATCGTATGTGCGTTTCCTATTGAACCAGTTGAGGGTGCTGATATAACAGTTACTTTTTTTGAGCTTGTCCAACCTGACCAAAGCGTTGATGAGCAACTTTTACGGCCTCTTCTTTTGTACCATCTATTAGCTGTTAAGCCTGATGGTGGATTATATGTTGAAGATGTTGCTCCACTTATAGTAACCCATGAAGAATTATTGTTTGAGTATTGCCATTGATAAACATTTGCGCCACCTGTGCTGCTGTTTGAAATTGTACTTGGATCACCTCCTGAACATATTGTATGCGCATTACCTATAGATCCTGCAGATGGGGCAGAACAAGATGAACAAGTGAAATCACTGAAATAAGCATATGCTTTTTGTGGACCAGATTCAACTTTTACATAAACCCATCTACCAGAATTTCCACCAATTGCCCATGATCCATCATTATTGGAAGGAATCTGTTGATTTGTAGACCAATAAGAACAATTCCAACAAGACTTACCAATCAAAGTACCATTATACCGTATATTTAACCTTCCTTGCTGCCATTGATTAGATTGATATGCTTTCACTTTCCATACATTCCCCCCACAACTAGTTACAGTAATATTTGAAAAGTTCTGTTTATTGGACGCTGTTACCTGTCCAAAAGAGTTTTGAGAAAAAAACATCAAACTCCCAATTAAAAGTAAGACAACCTTTTCCTTGCCTATGATAGATGGAATTAAGCGTATCCAATTATGACTTCCTGGCAATAAAGAATAATTACTTTTCATAATCGCTTATTTTTGAAGTATTCGCTTCATTTTTTTTGTAGTTGAATAAATACTTTTTGCAACCAAAAAAATAGCAGCTTTTGGATTTAACACAACCATAGTAAACACTACAAAAATCTTGATTTTGATGTCAAAACACAAAGACGAATATTACAAAAAAGCGTTTTTTAAAACACTTTTTAAAACCTTAAAAAACTCTATATAAACTACTTAAAGTTTAATAAAAGCACTTTTTAAATATTATTTTTTTTTGATGTTCTAATTTTTTGGATAATCAACGATAGGTTGGCATTAAAATAGCACCGTAATTAATTGAAGAATACTTTTGATTTTTCACCAAAAAAATATAAATAACTAATAATTGAAAAATGTGTTTTAAAATATTAAAAAACCACAACTCGAAAAGTTTTCACGAGCAATTGAATCAATTTCAGGGGTTTATATAGAGTTAGCGATAATCACCATCTAAAAAAGTATCAAAGCCTCTATAGATTTGGAAAATAAATTTAGAATACTTAGCTCCTACAAAGGTTTTTATTAGCTTTATTTTATTATGATAATGTTACTTGGCTTAATAATTATAGCGCTTGCTCTTATATTTCCTTTTCTTCATTTTCGATATGGAAATACGGTTTTTAGAGTTTTAGGACTAATTGGCGCAGGAATATGCTGTTTATCCTTGATGGGGATTGTTATGAGTTTTTTACAAGTAGGAACTTCAGCTCCGCATGTTGGAGTTCCATTATTTCTTATTGCTGTAATCTTTCAAGCCTTTTATCTAAGTATAAAAACTAGAAAACCTCAAAAACCTAGAGCTGGAGAGGATATTTTAGATTCATAACTCAACCTTTTTTACTTTTAGCCCGAAACTAATGAAAGCTTAATTTGGATGACTTGTTGGGCGAGAAAGGAAAGTATAAGGTCGCCGAACTGCCGTTCGCAGTGACGGATAGTTGTTACCTAAAGCCTAGTTTTTGCTGTGAGATACCGGATCGAGTCCGGCATGACAAGGTAAAAAAGGGTAAGCTAAGCTTACCCTTGTAATTCGATTCGATATTATATCTGTAAAAATCTACTTTAAAGCACTGTAAAATATCTCAACAGTATGGAACGCTTTTCTTCCTGTTCCATCTTTTATTTGGTGACGGCAACTTGTTCCAGGTGCGGCGATGATTACATCGCNAGGCTGTTTACGAACTGTTGGAAACAGCACCAACTCTCCTACTGCAATACTAGTTTCATAATGCTCTTTTTCGTAACCGAAACTTCCTGCCATGCCGCAACACCCACTTGGTATAATGTGCACTGTATAGTTTTTAGGAAGTGATAAAATCCGTTTAGTATGCGTTAAACTTGATAATGCCTTTTGATGACAATGGCCGTGTAGTTTAATTAATTCTTCCTTCTCGGTAAACATATCCTCAGTAACCAATCCATCCTGAACCAGTTTGCTTAAAAACTCATCCATTAAAAACGTATTGTCCGCAATTTTCCGAGCAGCTTCATGCTCGGCTCCGTTCGTTAAATCTAAATACTCATCTCTGAAAATTAAAATAGAACTTGGTTCAATACCTATTAAAGGAGTGCCTTCAGAAACTAAATCTTTTAAAATTTTAATGTTTTCTATAATTGGTTTTTTAGCTTGAGAAACTAATCCTTTACTCAACCAAGTCCTCCCACTCTCCTTCACTTTAGGGGCAATGACTTCGAAGCCTAATTTCGCCAATAATTTAATGGCAATTTTACCTTCGTGATCATCGTTAAAGTTGGTGAATTCATCCGTAAAGAAAATAACCTTCCCTAATTTCTTAGCCGGGTTTTCACCAAAGTTAGTAGCCTTGTTTTTGTTAAACCACTTCTCTACCGTTTCTTTTGCCATGGCAGGAATTGGACGTTCTTTTGTGAAGCCCATTATTCCTTTTATTAAATTCCCAGTCGTTTTGTTCGACGTGAAAAAATTGTATGCACCTGGCATGGTTGCAGCCAATCTGTTAGCAGCCGTTACATTTCCAATAATCTTGGATCGGAACGGTACTTTATTGTCTTTATAGTATTGCTCGTAAAACTCAGCCTTTAGTTTAGCAACATCCACATTTGATGGACATTCCTTTTTACAACCTTTGCAACTCAAACACAAATCCATCACCTCTTTGATTTCTTCACTGTCAAACTTATTTAGTTTGGTTGAGTTGGTTAAAACCTCACGCATAATGTTCGCGCGAGCTCTTGTTGTGTGTTTTTCGTTTTTGGTAGCCATGAAACTCGGACACATTGTCCCTCCGCTTTGTTCACTTTTACGACAATCACCTGATCCGTTACACAACTCAGCAGCTCTTAAAATACCTTCATTTTTTTCAAACGAAAACACAGTTTCNATTGCCGGTGTATCCTGNCCTGGATTATACCTTAAGTTNGTATCCATTGGTGGTGCATCAACAATCTTATTGGGATTGAAAATACTGTTTGGATCCCANCTTTTCTTTACATCTTTTAACAATTGGTAGTTTTTAGGTCCTACCATTTTTTCGATAAACTCGGCTCTTAATCTTCCATCCCCGTGTTCACCACTTAATGAACCTCTATATTTCTTTACAAGCGTCGCGATATCCTCAGCAGATTTCCTGAATAATCGGTGTCCTTCTTCTGTTTTCATGTTTAAAACCGGACGTAAATGAATCTCTCCTGATCCGGCGTGCGCGTAATGCACACACTTTTGTCCGTAACCTTCCATAATCACATTAAACTCAGCAATATAATCAGGTAAATCCTGCACATCAACCGCAGTATCCTCAATTACAGGAACAGCACTATCGTCACCAGGTATGTTGGCTAGTAATCCTAAACCGGCCTTTCTTAACGTTAGCGCTTTACTAATATCACTACCGTATAAAATGGGGAAATCATACCCTAAACCAGCTTCTTCATAAGAAGCTCTTAAATCTTTTAAGGCTTGCTCTAATTCTTCTGGAGTTTCTCTATGCAACTCTACCATTAGTAAAGCCTTGGGGTCTCCGTTCACAAAAACTCTATTTTCTTTTTGTTCGGCATTTGCTTTTGTACACTCTAAAACAATATCATCCATTAACTCAACTTGAGATGGATTGTGTTTTAAAGCAATTAAAGTCCCTCTTAAAGAAGCATCAATTGTATCAAAATGCGGACACATCATTGCCACGTTTTTAGGCANTACTGGTACACAGTTTATTTTNACTTCTGTTATTAAACACAAAGTCCCTTCAGAACCTGCGATTAACTTACAAAAGTTGAATTTATCTCCATTTTCATCAAATGGTTGAGAGTCTGATAATAAATCAATGGCGTAACCAGTATTTCTTCTTGGGATAGATTTCTTTGGAAACTCGCGTGCAATTTCTGCTCGATTATCTTCCTTAGATAACATTTCACGAATATCAAAGTAAATTTGATTCTCCGTTTCTCCTACAACTCCAAGTCCGTTTGCTTTATTTAAAAACTCTTCGGGTGTTAAATCCTTAAAAACAGTTTTNGTTCCATCTGCTAAAATTGCGGTAACCTCTAATAAATGTTCACGGGTACTTCCGTAAATTACAGATCGTGCTCCACAGGAATTGTTCCCTACCATTCCACCAATCATACATCGGCTACTGGTTGAAGTTTCTGGTCCGAAAAACAATCCGTAATCTGCTAAAAACCGATTTAAATCATCACGAATTACCGAAGGTTGAACTCTAACCCAATGTTCTTCTTTATTAATTTCTAATATTTCTCCAAAATGAACGGATACATCAACAACAATTCCACCACCAACAACCTGTCCAGCTAAAGACGTTCCTGCAGTTCTTGGAATAATNGACGATCCGTTTTCACGAGCAAAATTNACTAATTCAAATAAATCTTCTTCTGTTTTAGGGATGGCAACAGCCAAAGGCATTTCACGATAAGCAGAGGCGTCGGTAGCGTACAATGTTCGCATTACTTCATCGAAATGTAACTCCCCGGTCAACTTCTCTCTCAACAACTCTAATTTGCGAATGTCCATTTTCTTAGAATATTATAGTATAAAAATACATTTTATTAAGGAATAATTCATTAAACATTAGCCAATTGGATCTCAATATTTTCAACAATAAATCCTTTCAACTCCAATTACTACTACTTTATTAATAGAAGTCTTTTTTATTCTTTCGTTATAAATAATCATTCAAAATAAATTGCAGATCGATAAATACATTAATCACGGATTACTCAAGGGAAATAATGACTTTTCTGAGCAGGTAATACCAGTAATTATAGTGCTACCATTAAAAGTAACTGAGTATTTATTTTCAACTTTTAATTCTGTATTTTAAATACAAGAGGAATTATTTAAAAATAATAGACATTCCGTGAATTTTTTTTTTATCGAGCGTATTACACCTACAAACAATATCCATCAAAACAGCAATTAACAATCTTTTAATCCCTCTGTTTTATTCAAATTACTGAGTAGCTTTTTAAGCTTTAAATTTAAATATATCGAGCTTAGGTAATACTTCTAATATTCTTCAATAAAAGATTGAATTAACTTACTTGTCAGCTTTAAATATTAATGCTAACTGTAAAAACGAGCACTACTATTTTTTGGGTTTTAGAATCGTCTTTTAAACACCTTTAATTCATTTTCTTTTTTTTAAATAAAGAAAAAATGTCGTTTTAAAAACCTTTTCTTATATTGCGTTGATATAAACTAATTCAAGAAACCTATATTTGGATTAATTTACAGTCGGAGTGATTTATAAAAATCACATTGGTAATAGTAAAAATATAACCTATTATCTTATTGCCCTTCGGCGAAGTTAATTATGGAATTATATTTTCTTTAAAACGTTGTGAATTATAATTAAACCATTTTATTATGAAAAATTCAATTCTTATAATATTACTTTCAACAATACTGTATTCATGCGGAGAAGATCCTGAACCAGTTGTATTAAAAGAATTGGTTAAAGAGCTTGAAACAAAAACGCTTGAAAATCAACCGGAGATTGAAACCATTACCGACTTTGATAAGATTAATGAATTAAAACTTCAAATTATAAATGAAAAATTCGCTGCTGAAAGATTAAGATTGGACAGCTTAAGCCTTGCCGAAAGATTAATTGCTCATGATTCTTTAGTATACGATTCGATTAATAATCTTCTTACTTCAGAGAACATAAGTGAAATCAAAATTTTCTTAAGTGAGTTTTTAAGATTTAAACCAATTAAATACCAATTACAAAACCAAGCGATTGAAGAAAATATCTTAAATCTAATTAACGAAACATCCATCGAGAGTAAAGCAATACGTGCAATTGGAATTTTAAATTTAGACTATGAAGCTGCTTTTATTGATCGTTTCCATAACGGACAAGAAGAACAGAAAGGAAAGTACTTTTATTGGATTGCCAGAAAAGGAAAAAACGAAAAAATACTAGACGAAGTAACTGATTTAATTAAAAGCAAGAAAATTATTAAATCACAACAAAAAGACATTATCAACGGATTGAGACAATTCTCTAATTCTCGATCTAAAAAGATTAAAGAAAAAGCAATTTCAGCCGCATTGTTAACCTATAAATCCAAATGGGTAATCCCCCAAGACATTTCTGCGTTAAAACAAAAAAAAGACAGGAATGCAATGGCTGAATCGTTTGTGAAAATGATGCTTGATAATGGAGGTGAAAAAGCCAAATCTATAAGCAGTATATGCCTTAAGCAAGGTATTTTTATACGCAAGGTTTTTCAAAACATGGTGCGATCTAAAAATAACAAAACAAAATCTATTCTTTTAGAGCAGTTAACTAATAAAGAAAAGTTTTTAAAGACCCTACCAGTCATACCAATGGTTTACGCAATGGAAAAGGATACTCTTATCCCCATCAAAACAATTCAAATGATGGAAAAACATAAAATCATAAATCCTGATGTCGTAAAAAAAATACATTACATTTTTGAAAAAATGAATTGTTTGGACTATTTGAAAAATTGCGGGAAATATATAAAGAACGAAGATCTTATTAAACAATTGCAAAGACAAGCTTTACTTCCTAAACCGGCTCCCGAAACTTATGATGAAATTGTGTTGGATCTTTTTAAATTGGAAGTAACCGACTCTATTGATTTGAGCACACTTACACAAATCAAAAATAATGAAGTTTACCAAGGAAAAAACGCCTTAATTAAAAACATACTTCATTATAACAATCAAATTGTAACCATTGATAAATGGTCCTCAACTGCTCCTATTGATTATTCTTTTTTAATTTATGGTATTACGAATCAATTAAAAGGAAGTTTAACAAATCTTGCAATTAAATCCGAGTTCAAAAACAATGAATACTCTATTTTAATGATTGGAGAATCAAAAGCTTTATTTGCTTACCCTAAAAATAAAGAAGATGAAATTAATGTTGAATTATTAGTAAAAGCGTTTAACGAAATACTAGCCGATAGATCATTACACATATTGGCCAACGATCCTGATTTTATTGAATTATTTTATGGGACTAAAATAGAATTTAACAACGTTAAGAGTTTAATCCAAAACCAAGAGCAAGGTTTAGCTTTATAAGCTGTTAGTTGCTTTTAGATAATCAACTAATATATCTTTCTTTGTATGGTCTTCTTAGGAATAAGTTAGTATTCAGTAAAAATTTCAGTTACAAGCTTTGAAGGTTTAACTATTCACTTTTTAAGGGTTGGATCTGTTACCGCTGTACTTGCTCCTACAATTGTAGTCCGAATAATGAAAATTAGTTATAAATTAGAAAGACTAGATAATAAGCTTTCATTAGTAGTCAATTTTTTTTTGGATTGTAATGAAATAATCAAAAAAGAAACAAATTTCCGGAAATGAGAATCCAACGATTCATCCAAGATTAATCAACTTTTTTTAGACTCCCCCAAACTAGGTATTTAGACAACTCTAAAATTGTTTTATCTTTGCCGAAACTTCCCGATAATGCAAACAAGCACAACTGAGGATTATTTAAAGGCAATTTTTAAATTAAGTGGTACAGCTAAAGCAGGTGTTTCTACTAATTCAATTTCAGAAGAATTATCTACCAAGGCTTCATCCGTATCCGATATGATTAAAAAACTAGCTGATAAGAAGTTAGTTAACTACATCAAGTACCAAGGTGCTACACTTACAAAAGAAGGTGAAAAAATTGCGCTTATGGTAATTCGGAAGCACCGCCTTTGGGAAGTGTTTTTAGTGGAAAAACTGAAGTTTGGCTGGGATGAAATTCATGAAATTGCAGAGCAATTAGAACATATTCGTTCTCCAAAATTAATTGATAAATTGGATGAACATTTAGGTTTCCCTAAAAATGATCCACACGGCGACCCTATTCCTAATAAAAATGGTGTTTTTCCAAAACTTAAAATGTTCAAATTAAACGAACTTAAAATTGGAGAAGAAGCTATTCTTACGGGGGTATCCGAAGATTCCAAGGAGTTTTTAAGATACCTAGATGGGATTAATCTGAAACTAGGATCTGAAATTGAGGTTTTAGACTTTTTTAAGTTTGACAACTCTATACAAGTAAAAATTAATAATAAAACAGAATTAACGTTTTCGGATTTAGTTTCCAAAAATTTAAATGTCTCAAAAGATAATTAGCATGAAAATTATTAAAGTATTATCCCTTGTTTTATCCACTTCAATCTTATTAAGTTGCGGAGAAACTGTAAAATCAAACAAAACACAAATAATTTGTACAACTGGCGTAATAGCTGATGCAATGCAAAACATCCTCCCTGCTTATTTTGAAGTAAAAGCATTAATGGGACCNGGAGTTGATCCGCACACTTATAAGAGTAAAAGTTCGGAGTTGAAAAATTTAATGAATGCTGATGGTATTGTATATAATGGAATCCATTTTGAAGCAAACCTAATTGATGCAATACATGAGCTTGGTAAAAATAAGTTTGTTGTTGGATTAGGAAATATTGTCCCTCAAGAACGCCTAAGAGCAACTACTGATTTCGGAACAGCTTATGATCCTCACTTCTGGCATGATGTTAACCTNTTTTCAGAATCGATAAAATTGGCTGGAGTACGATTTGGTAAACAGTTCCCTAAATCAAAAGCTTANATCGATTCAGCTACGAGTNTTTACGTAAAGCAACTTGGAGAAACTGAGGCATACATCAGAAACNAAGTTACTAAAATACCCGATTCTTCTCGTGTGCTAATTACTGCTCATGATGCCTTTGGATATTATGGTAGAGCTTTTAATATTGAAGTAAAAGGAGTTCAA
>JGI24539J26755_10000963_pt1 | contig 13472 bp, 13 predicted proteins | sample NorSeaMetagenome_2_FD_26755 | JGI IMG/M metagenome (IMG submission 26755) | reverse complement strand
TTAATTAGTCCTGGTAGAAGAACGCTATTACTAGCATCATAGACCTCATCAATATCAGCTTTAGGCAAGCTACCTAAGGGCACTAATTCAATAATTTTATTNCCACTAATAACGACACCACTATCGCTATTATCTGCATATACAGCTAAAGGGTTCTTAATCCAAACTGCTGACTGATCAGTATCCAACATACAAAATTAATTTATTAAGAATAACTTGATAATACACAATGAAAATTACAGAGATATTCCATTTGAATCAAACCAGTGGGTATTGCTTGAATTAAATCCAACATTAACAGATTGATTAGATTTAATATCAGTTTGATTGTTTAATTTGATAGAGATCTCTTGATCACCAATCGTATCGCCATAGAGATAACTATCAGAACCTAGTTGCTCAACATTTACTACCTTTAAAGGTAATGAGTTTTCTTCTGTGATTGTTAGATGTTCTGGCCTTATACCAAAGGTGATGGCTCCCTTAGGAGCAAGTTTTTTGATCTTCTCTGGGAGTGATGAGCAATTTAAAAAATTCATTTTTGGTGAGCCAATAAACCCAGCAACAAATAAATTAGCAGGTTTATTATATAAATCTAAAGGGGTTCCTGTCTGTTCAATAATTCCATCATGCATAACAACAATTTTATCTGCCATTGTCATTGCCTCAACTTGGTCATGAGTAACATAAACCATGGTGTTTCCAAGTCTTGCATGTAGAGCTTTTAATTCAACACGAGTAGCAACTCGGAGTTCTGCATCTAGATTTGATAGTGGCTCATCAAATAGATAGATTGATGGCTCCCTAACAATAGCTCTTCCAATTGCAACTCGTTGTCTTTGGCCACCAGATAATTGCCCAGGGCGTCTTTTTAAGTACTCCTCCATTCTAAGCTGGGTAGCGGCTTTAGTAATTCTCTGATCAATATCTTCTTTGTCTAACTTTAAATTTTCCAGGCCAAATGCTAGGTTTTGTCTAACTGTCATATGAGGGTAAAGAGCATAGGACTGAAAAACCATTGCTAACCCCCTTTTTGCTGCAGAAACATCATTTACTCTTTCATCATTAATAAAGATAGAACCCTCAGTAATTGCCTCAAGTCCAGCGATCATCCTCAAAAGGGTTGATTTGCCGCAACCAGATGGCCCAACTAGCACACAAAATTCACCGTCTAAAACCTCTAATTCAAGCCCATGAATGACCTCTGTTTTGCCATAAGATTTTTTAATATCAATAAGTTTAAGATTTGCCATAATTTTATTTCATCCCTGTTGATGCAATACCAGTTGTAATATATTTTTGCAGGAAAACAAATACAAGTGTTGTTGGAACCAGACTAACCACAGTCATGGCTAAAGCATAGTGCTCTCTTGCAAGGTACTCTCCATTAAAGTCAAGCAAACAGAGCTGAATAGTATAAGCAGCTTTTGTTGTTGAAACAGCTATCATTGGCAGAATTAAATCATTCCATCGCCATATAATTGAAAGAATACCTAGAACGGCTATAGCTGGGAGAGCCAATGGAAATATGATTCTCCAATAAATAGTCCACTCGCTCGCAGCATCCATTCTGGCAGCCTCTAAAAGTTCATCTGGAATAGTAAGCATATACTGTCTTAGCATAAAGACTCCAGTTGGCGTTGCAGCCCCAGGAATTATTACCCCCCAAGAGAGCCTGACAGACCAGTCATTGTTACCATCTTAAAAATACCGACAATTAATACTGATGCTGGCACCATGAGCGTTGCAAGAATTATTACAAAAAAGACTACTTGTCCATTAAATCGATACTTAGACAAAGCAAAAGCCGCCATTGAATTAATCAATAAAGTTATCAAGGTTGCCACAATAGTTACAAATACAGAGTTATTGAGACACCTAACAGCATCAAAACTCCCCAAAGCTTTTTTAGTCAAAGGGTCTGTATAGTTTATCCATGAAGGCTTTAAGCTTTTATTGATAATAATCTCATTCTGAGGAAGTTTAGCTATACCTGCTTCAGGGTCAGATACAAGCCTTGCATTAACAGTGTCTTTAGTTGGGTTAATTCGACTAACTGAATACTCAACTATCTCACCTGTTTGAGGATCAGCCATGGAGATTAGAATTTGAGCAGTAAACCCATTGGGTTTATAGGGCTTGAGTCCTAAAAATTCTGACAATAATCTGGCGTCCTCTTGATTTAAACTATCAACTATGGACTGAGGATCATACTCTTTCTTCGCACTAGGAAACATACTCGGATACTTAATCAGCCAATCTGGTAAGTCTTGATCAACAATCAACTCTTTGGCTAAAACTGAAACTAAACCAAAGTGAGATCTTAATGCATAGTATTCATTACCACTAAAGTTCTTAATATAGTTTATAACATCCTTTTCAGCCCTTTCATCGTCATCTAAATTTTTCCAGAACATGACCCAAGGATCTAGGTCTTTCATAATCAATATATTTTTACCATCAGGGCCGTAGATTGTTGCTCTGGCGATTCGCTCATAATCCATTGGTAGAAAATTGGTATCGTATTTTTGAAGTAAAAACTGCGATTTAACTGAGTTCATAACCAGCCACAGAACTGGCAAAAAGATAATTAAAAACCCAAGGAATAAAAAACCATATGAAATCCAGTCAGTCAAGCTTGCTTGTTTCCTACCCTGCCTGCGAGTAAAAAACTTTATAACATCATTCATAGCTTAACCTGCCTTCGAGTTAAGTAGAATTGAAGCAGAGAAAGAACAATTAGTATCAGTGCAACAATTAGCGATGCCATTGCCGCTATTCCAAGACCAAAAAAAGTTTTTTGACCCCTAATTCCAGCATTTTCTACAATATAAGAAACAAGAGAAATCCACCCAACTTGAAGAGCATACAGCTCTTCGAATGCTTGTACTGCTTTAATTAATGAGAGCACTGTTACAACAAGTAAGATTGGCATAAGCAATGGTAATGTTATTCGCCAAAAAACTCGCCTTTCAGAGGTACCGTCCATTTGTGCAGCCTCATAAAGATCCCTTGGAATGGACTGCAGACCAGCGAGTAAAATGAGCATATAAAAACCCATATGAGCCCATGTATAGACAAAAATTGACCAGAACATAGTCCAGCTTGGATCCATTAACCACTGGATTGGTTCACTAATCCAGTTCCAATCCATTAGCGTTTGAGACAGCATACCTTGCCTCTTCAATATAAGAGTCCATAGAAATGCAACAACCACAGGGCTTAGCATGACTGGATAGAAAAATACAGCTCTCCAAAAACCTCTTCCTATTACCTCTCTATTAAGAACTATTGCAGTAAAAAGTGCAATAAGAATCATTATTGGCACCTGAAGAATTACAAAAACAAAGGTATCGTAAAGAGCCGACTTAAATTTAGCATTTTCAACGTTGATACCACCAGTATCAATTTGAATTTCCTGAGTAATCCTTGCCAAGTTATCCAGACCTGAAAAAGCTCTATTTTCAAAGTTAATACTTGTTCCATCGGTTACAGAAAAACCGAAGTTCATAAATAATGGAAGAAAAGTAAAGAGTCCAAAAATTAATATATTTGGAAATAAGAAAAGATAAGGCAGTGATTTTGTTCCAAATAGCTTCTGAGTAAATTCAATTGGCCATCCAATACTTGACATAAGTTTTGGAACAAAGCCGTAGACATCCTTTGCCAATATAAAGCCAGTCAAAAGATATAAAACGAAAAATAAAAGCCAGTTATTAAGATTTAGAACAGCGTCAAACATTATTAGAATTGGGTTTTAAAATAAATTAAGGCCGCCATAAAAGACGGCCTTAAAGTTTAGAACTTTAGTATAACTGAATAATTAATTACTCAGCTATCTTTGCTGCTACGTCAGCATCAATTGCTGCCAAAGCGTCATCAAGGCTCATTTCACCCGTAATAGCTTTGGTTATGTAATCAGGAACAATACCATAAATGGCAAAGTTCTTATTGTAGCCTTGGAACCAGTATGCTTGAGGTGTAGATTCCGCTGCTTTNCCAGCATTAGCTGCAAAAGTTGAAAGTCCAGCAGAAACTCTTTGGCTTACACCATCATAATCAATTCCTTTTTTCTGAAGACCTTGGTGTGCAGTAATGTTTGAAGTATTAGCTGCAAAATAACCAGCTCTTCCAGCTTGTGACAAGAAGTCAATGAAAGAAGCNGAAACNTCAGGGTGCTTAGTTGAATTAAATGCAACAACTCCAGAACCTCCTGGCATTGCTCCACAACCACCTGTTCCACATGGAATTGGAACAACTTTCCATTCAAAATCNGTGATATTTGCATCATAGTTACCAAGCATCCAAGAGCCTGACATATGCATAGCTACTGTTCCATCAAGGAAAAGAGGTGCTGCATTTTTATAAGCAGTTCCTCCACCAGCAGGCCAACCTTCAGCAGGCATTAAGCCCTCTTCATGCCACCCAACAAACTTTTCAGCAAAAGCTTTAAAGCCGTCATCAACTAGAATAGGAACACCATTTTCATGGAATTTAGCGCCATATGAGAATGCAGGACCAGCCCATCTGTGAGCTGTTCTATCCATAGCAAGACCAGCAGTTAAGCCAAGCTCTGATTTAACAACTCTTAAGGCATCAGCCCAATCATCCCATGAAGCTCCTTCCTCAGGCATATCAACACCAGCATCTTCAAACATAGTCACGTTTACATATGGACCNGTAACCGTGAGCTGAGCTTGCCAGCCATAAATACCATTATCNCCNGATGGTTTTCTATACCATGGCAATGTAGCACCATAGTTTGCTTCCCATTTTGCGACATCTACATAAGGAGTTAAATCAAGATAATATTNATTAAGTCCACCTAAATTTGTAACACGNGCGACGTCTGGAGCAGAACCTGCCTCAAGTTGGTTTTCAAGNTGATCTCTAACGACATCATAACCAACAATCTCAAAGTTAACTGTATTTCCAGTTGAACCTTCCCATATAGAAGACATCTGTTGCAAAACATCACACTCATTAGCATCTTGATAGCAAACAAATTTAATTTCTGCTGCATTGACACCAAACGAGGAGACGGCAAGAATAGATGCCAATAAAATACTTTTTTTCATTTCTTTCTCCAATAGTTATTGTTTTAAATTGTTTTTTCTATTAAATTCAAAAACCTAGTTAAAAGCAAAATATTTAAATTTAATGAAATTCGAGTATACATGAATTGATATATATCAGTAAAATAATAAACAGAAATATGAACCCAAGTTTCAGTATATGAAACCTCATAATTATTCTAACTAGAGATCATTAAAAAATGCCAACGAAAAATATTGGAAAGTTAATACATTTAAAAAAACTTTGTACAGATAATAATCATTTTCAAATGCTTGCTGTAGACCAGAGACCTCCCATCTTTAATATCATATCTAAGGCAAAAGGCAGAAAGCATAANTATGCTGAGGTAGTTGAATGNAAAANATTAATTACCACAAACTTATCTCATTTAGCTACAGCCATTCTAATGGATCCTCATTATTCATTATCAAATATTCTTCAATATAATAACTCTAANGGACTTGTTATAACTCTTGAAGAACATAGTTTCGTTGAAACAGCACAAGGTCGCTTCTCAGAAAATATTGATAACTGGAGTGTAGAGAAAATTAAAAAAGCAGGTGGAGACGCAGTCAAAGTTTTAGCTTGGTATCGACCTGATGCTGAGGCAAAGTCAATTGAGCATCAAAAAAAATATGTCAAACAAGTTGGTCTAGAGTGTGAAAAATATAATATTCCTTTTCTATTAGAACTTCTCGTTTACCCTTTTCAAGACGATGAAAACCATACAAAAGAATATCAAGAACAAAAACAAAAAAAGTCACGTCATGTAATTGATAGTGTCAAAGAGTTCGCCAAAGATGAATACAAAGTTGATATTTTTAAGTTAGAAAGTCCTGTTGATAGTGATCAACTTGAAAATGAGATTAGTGGGGAGACTGAACTAGCTTTTAAAGAGCTCTCTGAAGCGACCAATGATAAGCCTTGGGTTGTCTTATCATCTGGAATGGGTAAAGACTCCTTTTATAAATGTCTTGAACTTGCTTATAAAAATGGTGCCTCAGGTTACCTTGCTGGAAGAACGATTTGGCTTGATGCTTTTAATAACTATCCAGATATTAGCTTAGTTGAAAAAGGTTTAAAAAATGACTCTGTAACTTATATTAAAAAACTTAATGATTTGACAGCTAAAAAAGCTCAATCTCTTGAAACATTTTTTATAAATGGCTTTAAAATTCAAGAACCTGAAAAATTTACTAAGAACTTCGGAGGTTTTTAATGATTGGATATTTAGCACTAGCTAGAGAAACATTTGATGTTGAGTTTGCTGAATCAAAATTTAGTAAAGCTAAATCAATTCTGTTATCCCTGTCACCTAATGCAATTGGCTTTGATAAACTTGTTACAAATGATGAAGATGCTGATAAGGCTTTATCATTTTTTAAAAGCCATGAGTGTGAGAAAATTTTTCTTTTTCAAACGACATTTACTGATGCAAAATTTCTTCTAAACTTCGCTCAATCAATTAATAAACCAATATGTATTGTCTCATTCCCAGAACCAAGGACTGGTGGAAGATTAAGATTAAACTCTATTTGTGGACTCAATCTTGGAATGCATTCTTTAATCAAGAACAATATTACTCCTGAGTTTGTAATTATTGAAAGTGATGATAGTGTTAATAAGTCTTTATTTTTAAATTTTATTAATGGTAGTAATGATAATCAACCCCTATTATGGAATAAAGCTACCTTGAGTGGCAATGAAGTAGATTTTAATTACACCATTGACAAGCAGACAATTGGAATTATTGGAACTAGGCCTGAGGGTTTTGACACCTGTGATTATGACTCAAATGAGGTAACAAGTAAGCTTAACGTTTCACTAGTTGATCTTGATTTAGATGACTTATTTGATGAGGCAAAAGATGTTGCAGCTGCTACTATCACTGAAACTAAAAATACAGTTTCAAGCTATCTACAGGGGACTGAGGAGCTTGTTCAGGAGGAGTTTGATAAAAGTCTTTCAATCTATCATGGTCTTGAAAATCTAAAAGATAAGCATAATCTCGATGCCTTTGCTATTAGATGTTGGCCAGAAACTTTTACTGAGTATGGTTGTGCTTCTTGTGGTCCGATGGCTATGATGAATGAGAAAAAAGTTAGCTGTGCTTGTGAAGCTGACGTTTTAGGAGGGATTAGCTGTAATATACTTAATCAGATGAATGACAGCCCTTCACTTTTGGTAGATATTGTTGATGTTGATAAGTCCGATAATTCTCTAGTTTTTTGGCATTGTGGGCTTGCTCCAATTAGTATGGCAAAAGAAGGTACCGCTAAGTCAGGTATCCACTCAAATAGAAAAAAACCTCTTCTTCATGATTTCAGTTTAAAGCAGGGACAAATAACAATCTTTAGAGTTTCAAAAGCAAGAAACAAACTTCAATTCTTTATTATGAAAGGTCATGTTATAGATAGACCAAACTCTTTCTCTGGAACCTCAGGAGTAATAAGTCTTGGTGATGATAGTCCCGATAAATTAGAACAAATGTTTAAGGGGGGTCTAGAGCATCATGTTGCTTTTACTTATGGTGATATATCTGACAAGCTTATTCATTTTGGCAAAAAAATGAACATACCTACCTATACACTATGATTGAAAAAATTAAATACGCCATTATCGGTGGTGGCTGTATGGGTCAAGAGCATATACTTAATATTGAGATTATTGAAGATGCTGAGGTTGTTGCATTGTGCGATACGAGCCAAAAATCAATAAATGAATGCCTTGACTTACTTAACAATGAAGTAGCTATTTTTGAAGATTACAATGACCTTATTGAGGCTAATATTGCAAATGCATTTATAATTGCAACGCCTAACTTTTCTCATATTGACGTTTTAAAAGATGTTATGAGATCAGGAGCGCATCTCTTAATTGAAAAACCACTTTGTACGACAGTAAAAGACTGCCAAGAATTTGAAGAAATGGCAAAAAATTATTCTGGAGTAATTTGGACTGCAATGGAGTATCGCTATATGCCTCCTGTACAAAGGATGATTCAAGAGATACATAATGGCACTATTGGTGATTTAAAGATGCTCTCGATAAGGGAGCACCGCTTTCCCTTTCTTCATAAAGTTGATGACTGGAATAGATTTGCAATAAAAACTGGTGGTACTTTAGTTGAAAAGTGCTGTCATTTCTTTGACCTAATGAGGCTCATTGCTCAAAGTGAGCCATTAAAAGTTTATGCCAGTGGAAATCAAGATGTAAATCATTTAAATGAGACTTATGATGGAATGACTCCGGACATCCTTGATAATGCCTTTGTTATTGTTGACTTTGATAATGGTGTTAGAGCATTCCTTGACTTATGTATGTTTGCTGAGAATTCAGAATATCAAGAAGAGCTTTGTGCTGTTGGCTCAATTGGAAAAATAGAAACTGAAGTACCCTCTAATAAATCTGGAATCACCAACTCAGATATTCGAATTGGTCTTAGAGAAGATAATTCAGCGTTAAAGGAAAATATTGAAGTTGATGCAAAAATTCATGAGGTAGGTCATCACCATGGATCTACATATTATGAACACACTTCCTTTATTAAGGCTATTCAAAATAATACTAAACCAGAAGTATCACTTAAAGATGGCCTTATTGCGGTAGCAATTGGTGAGGCTGCTGAAAAGTCAATTAAAGAAGGAAGAATCGTTCAAATGAGTGAGTTTAATCTCTAGTTACCTAAAAACTGAATTGTTTTGTCAGCAATAAACTGACTCACTCTAATATTTGACTCAACTGTAACTCCTGAAGTATGAGGCGTTAGAATACAATTCATTGAACCATTTACCTGTTTATAGAAGTTTTCGTTTACAGGCTCAGAGCTGTAAACATCAAGCGCAAAACCTTTAATTAAATTATCACTATAAGCTTTTAATAAGTCTTTCTCATTAACAATTGATCCTCTTGATGAATTTATAACAATTGGAGCCCTTTTCATTAAACTAAATGAGCTTTTATTAATTAAATCTTTAGTTTCATCTGTAAGAGGAAGGTGGATCGATATTACATCAGAATTAACAAAAATATCATTTTGACTAACCAACGAGACATTATATTTTTTAGCATCAGAGTTAGGAACAAAAGGATCATAAGCAATTACCTTTGCTCCAAAAACCTGCGCTAATCGACATACTTTTTTTCCAATTACACCAAAGCCAAGAAGCCCTAAAGTTTTACCCCCAAGTTCTCTTGACTCAATAGTTGTTCTTGGCCAATTACCGATGACGGTTCCATTATGAGAAATTGGGATATTCTTTAATAAGGAGAGTGCACAACTAATAACATATTCAGCCACAGAGTCTGCATTCATTCCAGTTGCAGGTTGAACTTTAATGTTGTTGCTAGAACAGAAATCAGTATTAATATTATCTAAACCAACGCCTAATCTTCCAACAAAACAAAGATTTTTTGCTTGAATTAATAGTTCTTCATTGAGTTGAGTTTTATTTCTTACTATGACAGCATCTACATCAACTATTTGAGAACTTAAAATCTCAAGTTTTTCATGCAGACTTGGATCATAATTTACATCAAAAAGCTCTGATATTTTATCAACACTCTCTTGCTCCATAAATTCTGTTATTAGGACTTTTTTCATAATGAATTATTTTTTTTAGATAATTTTAAATGTTTTGAAAACTCTATGACTTCATCAAAACTTGGAAGGGACTCTATACCACCTACTCTCGTGCATTTTAANGATGCACATGCAGTTGCCAACTCAATTGCCTCTTTGATGGTTTTATTGAGTTCAATAAATCTTATAAATGCTCCATGAAAAACATCACCAGCACCATTNGTTTCTATAGCCTTAACTTGAGGTGATTCACAATGAAAAATTTCTCCATTATTTATCCAATAAACTCCTTTTGGGCCCATGGTAACTGCATAAAACTTAGGATTTGAGGTGTATAAGCTTTCTAATGAATCAGAAATAGACTCCTTATTTGTATAACGCTTAAGACCAATCTCAGAAAAAATTGGGAAAGATGCTGAATTAACAACCTCTTCAATAAGTTTACTATTTAGTAAAATTATCCAGATCTACCACACAGTTAATTTTATTTTTATAACAATTTATTGCAACGTAATGGGAGGCTTCAACCCAATTAGTATCAACCAAATAGGATTGTTTAGATGAAAAATCAAAAGCTGGCAAAGATTTCACATTAACAAGTTTTTCCTCATTAAAGACTGCAAGCATCCTTTCACCCTCTAAATCTTCAAAAATATGACTCTGAGAGCTTTGTGCATCATTTATAAATAATGACTTATTAATCTGAATATTAGCTTTATCAAACTTAGACTTTAAAAAATTAGCTGCGTCATCATCACCAAAACGACCAATAAATTCAGCCTCTCCACCTAAAGACTTAATAGCAAAACTAGCTACGGGAGCTGGCCCACCAAGCCTTTTCTCTAGACTATTTGCCACTAGTTTTATTGGTTTTTCAGGAAAGCTATCGATTCTAACAACTCTGTCGAGAAAAATAGGGCCAACACATATAATCATAGAATTTATTTTAATGAAATTAGCTAGTCGTTTGAGCTACTTATTGGAAAGAGTTCTTTCAACTGCATCCTTCCAGCCCGCGAGTTTTTTCTCTCTTTGATCATCATTTATTATTGAATTAAATTGATTCTCAGATTGCCAGGATTTTGCAAACTCATCCATAGATGGATAGAAACCAACCTGCATACCGGCTAAATATGCAGCACCTAAAGCTGTTGTCTCTAAATTTTTTGGCCTATCTACTGGCAGTTGAACTAAATTAGCAAGGGTTTGCATTGTCCAATTTGAGGCTGCCATTCCTCCATCTACTCTGATAGCACTTAATTTATTTTCTCCCAAATCTTTTGAAATTGCTGTCAAAAGATCAGATGTCTGATAACACACAGACTCAAGTGTGGCTTTTGCAATTTCAGCGGGACCTGTATTTCTTGTAAGGCCATAAAGTGCACCTCTACAATCTGGATCCCAGTAAGGCGCACCAAGCCCAACAAATGCTGGAACCAAATAAACCTCTTGACTAGAATCAGCCTCCATAGCAAGAACTTCTGACTGTTCAGCTGACTCTATCAATTTTAGTCCATCTCGAAGCCACTGAACGGCTGCACCAGCAACAAATATTGAACCTTCTAGTGCATAGCATGGCTTTCCATTAATTTGAAAGGCAAAAGTAGTTAATAATTTATTATTAGATTTAACTGGCTTATCTCCAGTATTGATCAAAACAAAACAGCCAGTCCCATAGGTTGATTTAACCATTCCAGGTTTAAAGCAAGCTTGGCCAACTAGGGCAGATGGTTGATCTCCAATTAAGCAAGAGATAGGTATCTCAGCACCAAATATACTGTTATGAACATTACCAAAATTTGCAGCATTATCATAAACTTTTGGGAGCATTGATTTAGGTATATCAAATAGCTCTAGTAAATCATCATCCCAGCAACCATCATGAATGTTATACAAAAGAGTTCTGCAAGCATTTGTTGCATCTGTGGAGTGGACTTCATGATTACTCAATCGCCATAATAAAAAACTATCTATAGTTCCAAATAGTAATTCACCAGCATTTGCTTTTTTTCTAGCACCATTGACATTATCAAGAATCCAGGCAATCTTAGTAGCACAAAAATAAGGATCAAGCAGAAGTCCAGTTTTTTGCGTAACCATTTCCTCATTGCCAAATTCTCGAAGCTTTAGGCATTTATCAGAGGTTCTTCTATCTTGCCATACAATTGCATTGTAAATTACTTCGCCCGTTTTTTTATCCCAAACGACGGTTGTTTCTCGTTGATTAGTAATTCCTACTGAAGCAATTTGATTTGGCCTTATATCTGCCTCATTAATAGCTTTATTGCAACTTTCTAATGTGGAAAGCCAAATTTCTTCTGGATCATGCTCAACCCATCCAGAATCTGGGAAAAATTGCGTAAATTCTTTTTGACCTACTGCAATAATTTGGTAATTTATATCAAATAAAATTGCTCGAGAAGAGGTTGTGCCCTGATCAATTGATAGAATATATTTTTCTGAACTAACCATAATAATAAATACTATTTCTTAATAATGAAACTTTGTTCTACTATTGTAAACTAATTAAAAAAAAATGATTACCCAAGGTATTAAAAAGCTTACTATTCAATTAAAGATTTTAAAGTGTAAAATACAATCAGATTAATTAAGGAGAATATATATGGGTATGCCATCCCTTATGGAACTGATTATCATTTTAGTAATTGTGCTACTAATTTTTGGGGGAAAGCGTCTCAAAAATATTGGTAGTGAACTTGGTGGAGCTATCAAAGGCTTTAAATCATCAGTTAAAGAAACTGAATCTAAAGACAAAGATGACATCATTGAAGCTAAAGTTGAAGCTAAGGATGACCATTCAGATTCTAAATAAAGAACCTTTCTTTCTTCATATTAAAAAATAATTATGTTTGATTTTGGTTTCTGGGAGATTGCCATTATTGGCATTATTACATTGATTGTAGTAGGGCCAACAAGAATGCCTGGACTTGCGAGAAAAGCTGGTCTCTATTTTGGTAAATTTAATAATTTTATTAATAAAATTAAAAAGGATATTAATGATGAGCTTAAGGCTGATGAGCTTAGGGAAACCTTTACTCATAAAGAATCAAAAATAGACAAATCAAAAACACTTGATGATGACTAATAAATCTCAATCTGTAAAAAAATTGCCATTAGTTCATTATCTTATTGAACTTAGACTAGCCCTTCTTAAATCTGCATTAGCAATTATAGTTCTCTTTCTATTATTATTTCCTTTTGCTGATCAAATTTATACCTTTATTGCAGCGCCAATTGTTAAAGCAATACCAGGATCTAATTTAATTGCGATTGGTGTAATTTCACCATTTCTGACCCCATTAAAAATGTCTTTAATTCTTGCAGTCTATATCGCAATGCCTTACCTTCTTTATCAGCTATGGAAATTTGTTGCACCTGCACTATATCGTAATGAAAAAATAATAATCTTACCGCTAGTATTGTCTTCAACAACCCTTTTTTATAGTGGCCTCCTATTCTCTTTTTATGTTGTTTTTCCTGTAATTTTTAATTTTCTTGCAAATGTTGGCCCATCTTCTGTAGATTTCGCACCAGACATTCAATATTATCTTGACTTCATTATAAAAGTCTCGTTTGCTTTTGGCGTCGCCTTTGAGGTTCCTATTGCAACTATTCTCCTAATTATATTTGGAGTGACTACCACTGAAAAATTAAAGAAAAATCGAGCTTATATTATTATTGGCTCATTTGTTCTTGGAATGCTGTTAACACCTCCAGATGTTATTTCACAGTTTCTTATTGCAATTCCTATTTGGATATTATTTGAAGCTGGGTTATTTTTCTCAACCTTTTT
>JGI24539J26755_10000958_pt1 | contig 13504 bp, 20 predicted proteins | sample NorSeaMetagenome_2_FD_26755 | JGI IMG/M metagenome (IMG submission 26755) | reverse complement strand
AAGTCGTTACACCATTCATGCAGGTCACTAATTAGGTGACAAGGAATTTCGCTACCTTAGGACGGTTAGAGTTACCGCCGCCGTTTACTGGGGATTCAATTCAAAGCGTTAACTTCTCCTCTTAACCTTCCAGCACCGGGCAGGTGTCAGACCCTATACATCATTTTACAACTTAGCAGAGTCCTGTGTTTTTAATAAACAGTCGCTACCCCCGATTCTGTGCCGACGTATTTGCATACGTCATCTCTTCTCCCTAAGTTACGAGATAATTTTGCCGAGTTCCTTTAACATGATTCTCTCAAGCGCCTTAGTATGCTCTACCAGTTCACCTGTGTCGGTTTGAAGTACGGTCCTTGTTTTAATAGCTATTTCTTGTATCTAACTTAAATTAAAAGAATAAGTCAATATTACTTTTAATTATTATAAACAGTCACTATTAATTGGCTTTAAAATAAATTTAAATTCCCATCGGCGTAGGCTTTCGCCATTACCTTAGGGGCCGGCTTACCATGGGAGGTTTATCCTGGCCCATGAAACCTTGAACTTTCGGCGATACGATTTCAAAATCGTATTTGTCGTTACTCATGCCAGCATTTTCAATTCTGATCTCTCCAAAATATTTTCCAACATTTCTTCAATGATATACAGAACGTTCCACTACCACTCATTATTATGAGTCCGTCGCTTCGGCATATAACTTAAGTCCCGATACATTTTCGGCGCAAGATAACTTAATATTTAGACCAGTGAGCTATTACGCTTTCTTCAAAGGATGGCTGCTTCCAAGCCCACCTCCTGGTTGTTTTGGTTATCTAACTTCCTTTATCACTTAGCTATAATTTGGGGGCCTTAGCTTACGGTCTGGGCTATTTCCCTTTCGACTGATGGCTCTTAGCAGTCATAGTCTGTCTATCGTATTAATTCATTTTGTATTCGTAGTTTATCAGAATTTAGTAAGGCTTTGGGCCCCCCGCATTCTAATAGAGCTCTACCCCAAAAGAACAATTTACGACGCTCTACCTAAATAGATTTCGTGGAAAACCAGCTATCTCCAAGTTTGATTGGCCTTTCACCCCTAACCACAAGTCATCCCAACATTTTTCCACATGTACGGGTTCGGTCCTCCAACACGTATTACCGTATCTTCAACCTGCTCATGGATAGATCACCTGGTTTCGGGTCTAACCCAAATAACTTCATACTCAGTTAAAATTTGCTTTCGCTACGCCTTCATTTTTATAAATTTAAGCTTGCTATTTGGATTAAGTCACTGGCTCATTATGCAAAAGGTACATTGTTGCCCAAAAGGCTTCAATTGTTTGTAAACACTCAATTTCAGAATTAATATTATCGAAATAAATATTTTCTTTCCCTTACGGTACTGCTTCACTATCGGTCACTAAAAGTACTTAGGCTTAGAGGATGGTCCCCCTAACTTCAAACAAGATTACACGTGTCCCGTTTTACTCTATAATTATACTTAATTTCGAATACGGGGCTATTACCCTTTCTAGCAAAACGTTACAGTTTATTTCTTCGAAAAATATAAGTATAATTTAGGCCTGATCCGCGTTCTCTCGCCAATACTAACGGAGTCTCTTTTGATTTCCTTTCCCGAGCTACTAAGATGTTTCAATTCGCTCAGTTTTAATAAAAAAATATTAGGTTTCCCTATTAGGAAATTTACAAATCACAGATATCGTTATCTCCTTGTAACTTTTCGTTTTTTATCACGTCCTTTCTTTTAGTACCTAGACATTCATCAAGTGCTCTTTTTTTCTGTTTCCTTATTTATAATTCTTAAACATATTAAAAAATATTTTTGTAAAATTGTTAAATTTTACGGTTAACGCGTCGAGATGTTTTCGCGTTTGTTTTTGTGCGTTGACCGCGTACAGGAAGTCCTTTAAAGTGCCGTAGACCTTTATAAGAACTTATTTTGATAAGTTTTCGTATATTTGCAAGACGATCAGAATCAATTTTTTGCCCTGTTTTATAGTATTTACGAATATATGCAACGATCGAAGATAATTGATTCTTCGTTAATTGTTTCATATATTCACTAGAACTAATATTTAATTCTTTACAAATTAATTTAGATCTTGATAATCCAATACCTTTAATATAAGTTAAACCTATAAGTACACGTTTTTCATCAGGCACCTGAACATTTAATATTCGAGGCATAACTATTTTATATCATTTTATTAAAAATTACCAGTTAAAATGAGCGAAAGACTTGTTAGCTTCCGCTAATTTATGTGTTTCTTCCTTCTTTTTAACTGCAATACCTTTATTGTTGTAAGCATCCACTAATTCGCCACTTAAACGTTCTAGCATTGTATATTCTTTACGCACTTTACATGCATCTAGTATATTTTTAAGACCGAGAGTAAGCTTTTTATTCATGTCGATGGGCTTGGGTACTTGATATACGCCAGTACCGACACGTTTTGATTTAATTTCTAAATCTGGAGAAGCATTAAAAGTAGCTTTAGTTAAAACTTCTGAGTGATTTTTCAAATTTAATTGATCACTAGCAGAAACTATGCTTTTATTAACTATTTTATAGGCTATATTTTTTTTACCGTCACTCATAACAAGATTGAGTAATTTAGGGAAAATAATATCAAAATAATCCGAGTTAATGCCCGTAGACATATTTCTTACTTTTTTCATAAAGAACAAATAGTATTAATTTTTTTTCTTTTTTGTCCCATACTTTGAACGGCTTTGAGCACGGTTCATGATTGAACCTAAATCATATTTTCCTCGAATTAAATGATATTTAATTCCCGGCAAATCCTTCACTGCACCTCCACGAACAAGTACGACAGAATGCTCTTGAAGGTTATGCCCTTCACCAGGAATATAAGCAATTGTTTGAACACCATTTGTTAAACGTAGTTTTGCAACCTTACGCTTAGCTGAATTCGGCTTTTTCGGAGAAGTAACATAAACTTTTGTACAGACAGCTTTTCGCTGAGGACAATTATTTAAAGCTGGAGACTTTGATTTCTTAGTAGAAATTACTCGGGATCTTTTTGTTAATTGACTAATTCTTGCCATTTAAATTACATAATCAGTTTTTTTTATAAACTTTGTACGGAGAGGAAGTTTTCCTGCTCCATAAGATAAAGCTTGTTTCGCCAGTTCCATAGAAACACCGTCAATCTCAAATAAAACTTTACCTGGTTTTGTTAACGCTGCCCAATAAGATAAGCTACCTTTTCCTTTACCCATCCGAACTTCTGCTGGTTTAGACGTTACGGGTACATGTGGAAATAAGTGAATCCAAACTCGACCTTCGCGTGACATTTTTCGTGTGATTGCTCGACGTGCTGCTTCAATCTGCTTGTTTGTAATTCGTCCTGATTCTAAAGCTTTTAAACCGTATGAACCGAAATGAAGGTCGTTGTAAATGTTATTACCTTTAGGTTTAAGCTTAAAACTTTTTCGATATTTTGTCCGTTTTGGAGAAAGCATAATTTTTCTTTTGGTTTTTATTTTAAGATAACCAACCTAAATCAATAGGTTGATTATGTTTTATTAGATAGATTCTAATTTAGAGATATTCTCTGTTAGAACTTTTTCTTTTAAAGCTTTTTTGTCTTTGTTATCAGTTGTAAAGATATCAAGAACTTTTTGAGTAATTAAAGTTGTCGCCTCAGCTTGAACGTTACTAGCAATAGATTGCTCTTTTGCAGCTAAGAAAGCTAATTTAGAATCCATTTCTTCAGCTAATGTAGCGTCTAACGAAGCTTTTTTAGCAGAAATAATATTTGAAACTTCTCCTTTTGAAAACTCAAGTAATTCCTTAATCTGAGAAATTACAAGTACTTGTAAAACATGATATTGAATCAGTGTTTTTAAAACTTTTTTCTGAACATCAAAAAAAGCATCAAATTCTTTACTTACTTTTTCAGCTTCAGACCGGATCATTCCGTCAACAACACTACTTCCGTAGTGGTATGCTAAAGCAACAAATAAGATAAAAGCATATAATACTAATACCTCTTCGTCCATAATCATTCCTGTACAAACAACAGCTGTACCAAGAATAGCGTATGCGTAATTAAGAGCCATATTGATAATCTTTTTATTTAAATAAAATTTACTTCTGTTTGATTGTTTCCTCAATTAAGAAAGATCGGCCTTTTAATTCACCAATAGTTTTAATATAAGATTTGTTTAAATCAAGTAAAGTACCTTCGTTAACATTTTTAACAGAAGAGTCTAACCATTCTGAACTTGCAGAACTAACATTAGATAATAAAGTTCGAGAATCATTTAAAGAACCTTCTAAAGAAGTTGCTGTTTGCGCAAGAATAGAGTTTGTTTCGTCATCAAGTAGAGATCCTGAATTATTACCCACTTTCTTCTTTCGTAATTTAATTGATCGAGCAAGAACTGGTAAAATGTCCCGTACAATTAAAACGTAGAAAATGATAAATAATAAAGTAAACCAAAATACTTGTGAGAATGCTACATAAATGTCTAATTGTGGCATAGTTTTTTTCTTATTTTTTCGTGCTTTTTTTACCGTAAGTGTATTAACTAAAAATATAGTTATTTTTCTAAAAAGCTTAACGAGAGAGGGACTCGAACCCCCGACATGCAGCGTATGAAGCTACCGTTCTAACCAACTAAACTATCTCGCCAAAAGTTTGATTATTTTTTATCCATTAATGAATAAAAATCAAACTGTAAAGACTTTTGTTTAGATTTCTGAACTGTACCTCGGCTATCATTATTAAGTAATGGTGATAAGTAAGCTGTATTATTCTTTAAATCATTCGTTAAAAAAATATCATTTTTATCATAAGGAAAATCGATATTAAACGTACTTCCATCGGTACAAACCACTTTTGTTAAATATGACGGTATTTTGTTGTGTTTCATAGTTTTTAATTATTATTTCTTTATATAGTAATAAAATTAGGCTAAAGACGGACTTGAACCATCATTTAAAGTTTTGCAGACTTCCACATTAACCAGTTATGTTATATAGCCATACAATGATAAACGTGTTACCCTTGCATCCAACCTCCAATAATTAACCACATATATATGTTACTAAAACAACACACAGAAAATAATCCATACCAGACATAATAGTAATTTCTTTGCCACCAAGGCAAATTATTCCAAAACTCTCTAGTATTAGGGTGATTTGTCGGTCCACAACGGCTACACGCCTCATCATCTTTTAAAAGATGATGGTTATGATCATGGTTATATAAGTATTCATGAATGCGTTCTTCTGTGCAGAAACTTGGCCACTCCCACATACTCTCTTCACATAAAGAAATATCAAAAAATGATAAAAGAACTAAAACGAACAAAATAGTATAAATATTTTTTACAATTTTCATAAAAGATTTTCTTAAGTATTTATTATAAGGGGATATATTTCAATTGGTAGAATACATGCTTTGCAAGCATGCGGTTATGGGTTCGAGTCCCATTATCTCCATTTTTATGACTAAAAATTTAAAATATGTTTAGAGGTGGAATTGAACCACCGACACAAGGATTTTCAGTCCTATGCTCTACCACTGAGCTACCCAAACGGGAATTACCAAGATTAAAATAATTAATCATGATAATAAACCCAAACTTTAACACCAATACTACCATACTTAGTAAAAGCAGTTGAAGTTGCATAATCTAAATTAGCATTAATACGGCTTAAAGGCACTTGACCATATTTAAACCACTCTGTTTTAGCCATAGGTGCTTTACCTAAACGACCTGAACAGTTGATACGAATACCTTTTACTTTAGACTTATTTTTAATTTCTTTAAAAGTTTCTCTTAAAGCACGTTTAAAATTAGCATTAGACTTTTCTATTTGATACGATAAAAAGTCAGAAAGTAATGATGCACTATTACCTATAGAACTTTGTTCTTGAAAAGAAATTTTAATTTCTTTCTTTGAGTATAAAGATAAATACTTTTCTAAATGTGTTGCCAGCTTCACTGTGTCTAGAACAAAAGTTTTACCTCTCATACCACTAGANCCTTCAATAAAAAAAGGATTATAATAAATATCATCTTCCTCATCTTTTTTTGTAGCATACTTAAGACCACCCCCAAGTAGAGACTTATAACGCTTTACAAGTTTCGTAGGAATGACAGTACTTTTTTTTGTAATATTTCCAGAAGAGTAAAAAGAAATATTAATGTAGAAAATATTATTAATTTTCTTAATCTCAATTTTGTCAAAAAAATTTTCAAAATTTTTTAAAATAGACTTAATATATTTTTGAACAAAAATTTCAAAATAAAAAGTGTTTTCTAAAATATCTGACTCTTTATAATTAATATACGGTGTAGAATCCCATGTATTTAAAAAACCTTTACGTAAACTTATTGGGTTAACTTTTTGAGACATATGCTTACATGTAGCATACGTACCTTTTTCAGAGAAATCAACTTGCTTATCAGTTTGGTTTAAATTAATAGCATCAATTGCCCAGGCTTGAGACTCTGTATTATACTTATATAATGTATTTTCGAAACGTAAAAGTTTTGCAGAACGACGTGCCATTTATTTTTTACCTTTTTTTACTTTATGTTTTCCAGCCTTACGTGTTGAAGCAAACTCACCGAACTTATGGCCTATCATTTCTTCAGTAATAGTAATAGAAACAAAAGCTTTACCATTATGAACATCAAAACCATGACCTATAAATTCTGGTAAAATTGTAGAACCGCGTGACCACACTTTAATATTTTGGAAGTCCTTTTTATCTTTAGTCTTCTTTAAAAGATTAGCTTGAAAAAAAGGACCTTTATTTAATGATCTTACCATATTAATTTATATAAACTTATTTACGTTGTTTACTTTTTTTTCGGTTTGTTTTATAACCTTTTGTAGGGATTCCCCAAGGAGTTACAGAACATCGACCACCAGAAGTTTTACCTTCTCCACCACCGTGTGGGTGATCTACTGGATTCATAACAACACCACGAACAGTTGGTTTTTTGTTTAACCAGCGAGAACGTCCAGCTTTACCAATAACAACATTATTATGATTGATATTAGATAGAATACCTATTGTACAAAGACATAAGTTCGATAGAGTTAGTTCTTGTCCTGAAGTTAATCGTAAAACACACTTATCTTTTTCTTTCTTAATAATCTTTGCAGAAGTACCCGCAGAACGTACAATTTGACCACCTTTACCAGGTTTTAATTCAATGTTATGTATAAACGTACCTACAGGAACATGCTTTAAAGGTAAACTATTACCTAAGCGAATAGCAGTATCTACATCAAAACTTGAAATAACCTTATCTCCAGCTTTTAAACCTTGCGCAGCTAATATATAACATAATTGACCGTCAGGATAAGCTATTAAAGCGATGTAAGAAGATCTGTTAGGGTCATACTCTAAACGAATAACATAACCTTCTAAATCTAAAACACTACGTTTAAAATCAATAAAACGGTATAAACGTTTATGCCCCCCTCCTTTATGAAAAGTTGCTATACGTCCTTTATTATTACGTCCACCAATATTGGCCTTTCGTGTTACGCAAGACTTTACAGGACGATTTGGCCAAATATTATCTTTTTTGTAATCAATACTTACACGTTCTCGTAAAGTTGGAGTCGTGGGTTTATATTTTTTAAGTGTCATATTTTATTTATTATTTTTTAATTCTCTAGTAGCTCAGTGGTAGAGCGGATGACTGTTAATCATTAGGTCGTTGGTTCAAATCCAACCTGGGGAGTATATGGAGAGGTGGCTGAGAGGCTTAAAGCATTGGTTTGCTAAATCAACGTGTATTTATACACCATGGGTTCGAATCCCATCCTTTCCAAGATTTTACGCTAATAAAACAGAATAAAAAAACATATTTTAATTTTTATGGTTATTGATTTAGTTAAATATTTAACTGTTGCCCTAATTTTATTTATTTTAGGTATTTGGGGAATCTTTTTGAATCGAAAAAATATTGTTATTATGTTAATGTCTATTGAATTAATGCTTTTAGCTGTTAATTTAAACTTTATCATTTTTTCAGTATATTTAGATGACTTATTAGGTCAAGTTTTCTCGCTCTTTATTTTAACTGTTGCAGCAGCAGAGTCTGCTATTGGTCTTTCAATTTTAGTGATTTATTCACGGATTAAAGGTACTTTAGCTATTGATTTTATTAATTTAATGAAAGGTTAGTTAGTTAATTCTAACTAACCTTTTATTTTTAAAATAATATTTTAACTTACGTAACGTACGTTATTATTAATGTTACCGTATACTTGGTCAAAAATTTCTTGCTTACGCACATTTGTACGTTTTCGCATAGTTAGAAGAATTGCACCAATCATCGAAACAAGTAAAACTAAACTTGCGACAATAAAACAATAAACATAATAAGTATATAGAACTTCACCTAAAGCCTCTACATTTGTTGTTGGGTTAATTTGATTTGTCCACAGAACGGTATTTAAACTCTCGTTTAAAATAAAGTTATCATTTTCAAAGAAAAATAAATTACTTGAAAAGAATGGTACTAAATCTCCGTTGATTACAGATAAAATTTCAAACAGGAAAATTATTAAAATCAAACCTCCAATCGGAAGGTACCGAAGTACACTTTCATTTAATTCTGTAATACGCACATTTAACATCATAACAACAAATAGGAATAACACAGCAATAGCACCAACATAAACTACTAAAAATAACATTGCTAGAAACTCTGTTTCTAACAAGATTAGTAAACCAGCAGCGTTACAAAAAACAAGTACTAAAAATAATACAGAATGTACTGGATTTCGTGAGCTAATAACCATAATTCCAGAAACTACGGCAATACTTGAAAAGATATAAAATAATAATGCTTCAATATTCATGAGAGTTATTATAAATTTTTAATACATTGGATACCAATCAAAACCTACAAGAATTCCTGCAATTAAAAGTACCCATGCTAAAGATAATGGTAAAAAGACTTTCCAACCTAATCGCATTAATTGGTCGTATCGATATCGAGGATATGCTGCACGAACCCAAATGAAAACAAAAGCCATAAAAGCTACCTTAGCACCAAACCAAATAGGCCCTGGAATTAAAGTAAAAGGTAAAAAAGCAAAAGGAGGTAACCAACCACCTAAGAATAAAATACTACATAATGCACACATCATTAAAATGTTAGCATACTCTCCTAAGAAGAATAACGCAAAACCCATTGCAGAGTACTCTACGTTATAACCAGCAACTAATTCAGCTTCAGCTTCAGGTAAATCAAAAGGAGCTCGGTTTGTTTCAGCTAAAGCCGAAATGAAAAATAAAATAAAAATAGGAAATAATGGTATAACATACCAAATAGTTTCCTGAGCAATTACAATTTTAGATAAATTTAATGACCCAGCACAAAGTAGTACACTAATGATAATTAAACCAATAGATACTTCGTAAGAAACCATTTGAGCTGCAGAACGTAAAGCTCCTAAAAAAGCATATTTAGAGTTACTAGCCCAACCAGATGTAATAATACCGTAAACTCCTAAAGAAGATACCGCAAATATATATAATAATCCAACATTTAGATCAGAAAGTACTGCTGTTTCTCCGAAAGGAATTACAGCCCAACCTAAAAGACTAAGTAAAAAAGTAAGAACAGGTGCAAGAATAAAAATAATTACATTCGAATTACTTGGAAAAATAGATTCTTTGATCAATAATTTTAAACCATCGGCTAAAGGTTGTAATAAACCCCAAATACCAACAACACTAGGACCTCGTCGTCGCTGAATAGACGCAATTACTTTTCGTTCTGCTAAAGTAAAATATGCTACAGCAATTAACATAGGTACTACGATAATTAAAATTTCAAGAATCCAACTAATGATATAATAGATCATAACATTTTTTGTTTTTTTTGATTAAAAAATATAATATGTTTTATATTTTCAACTATGTCACTATTTTTTATTTAAAAATTTTTATAATATATGTAGGTTTAAATATTTTTTAATATACTAACCTTAGCCAAATGTCAGATTTGAACTGACGACCTACTGATTACAAATCAGTTGCTCTACCACTGAGCTAATCTGGCAAAACTTTTAAACTAACTAACCCTCAAATCAATTTTTGTAGGGAAAAGAAAAAAATTAATTAATATGACAAATATTACTTATACACGAACAGCTCAACGTCATGGTTTCCATTTAGTTGATCCTAGCCCATGGCCATTAGTAGCTGCTTTTGCTGCGCTAGCTATGACTACAGCCGGAGTGCAGTATATGCACGGTTATTCTGGAGGAGGTTGGGTTTGCTTATTAGCATTTACATCTTTATTAATCACTTCTGGTGTTTGGTGGCGAGATATTACTCGAGAGGGTACATACCAGGGACACCACACATCTATTGTACAAGTTGGTCTTCGATACGGTATGTTATTATTTATCGCATCAGAGATTATGTTCTTTTTAGCTTTCTTTTGGGCTTTTTTCCATTCTGCTTTAGCACCGACAATTGAAATTGGAGCCATCTGGCCACCAAAAGGAATCGCTGTATTTAATCCTTGGGAAATTCCATTATTAAACACATTAATTCTTTTACTTTCTGGTGTTGCTGTAACATGGGCTCACCATGCTATTGTTGCTGGTGACCGAGAAGGTGTTATTTTAGGTCTTATCTTTACAGTTTCTTTAGGAGCTATCTTTACTTTCTTTCAAGGAGTAGAGTATGTTGAAGCTGCTTTCTCTATTTCTGATGGAGTTTACGGTTCAACTTTCTTTATGGCAACTGGTTTCCACGGTTTCCATGTACTTGTAGGATCAATTTTTCTTGTTGTTTGTTTAATTCGACAAATTAACTACCATTTCACAAAACAGCACCATTTTGGTTTTGAAGCTGCTGCGTGGTATTGGCATTTCGTTGATGTTGTTTGGTTATTCCTTTTCGTAGTAGTTTACTGGTGGGGAGGAGCATAAACAATGTTCTTAACTTTAAGATATATTAAATTATATCTTAAAGATTTAGGGTGTATAGCTCAGTTGGTAGAGCATCAGGCTTTTAACTTGCGGGTCTTGGGTTCGAGCCCCAATGCGCTCATTTTTATGATTATTAAATTAAAAAGATATATTATTATGGTTAATTCTATTAATACCGATAAAAAACGTCGGAAGTTATTTTTAAAAAATTTAAAGAAACGTAATACTTTAAAAGAGTCTATTAAAAATAAAGAATTGTCAAACTTTGAACGTTATAGTGCACAATTAGCATTACAAAAAATGCCGCGAAATAGTTCAAAAATTCGAATTAAAAATCGATGTATTATCACAGGCCGAACACATGGTTTAGTAGGCCCATTTAATATTTCACGTATTAAGTTACGTGAATTGGTATCAAATGGTCTTGTTCCAGGTGTTAAAAAAGCTATTTGGTAGTATTTTTTAAAGAATATAAACCACTTTCAATAGAGTATTCTATTGAAAGTTGAGTTGTATTCTTTTTTATAAAATTTAAATTTTTTGAAGGTTTAAATTTATTTTGTACAAATAAATACTGTAATGTATTATATTTTAAACTTTTATCATTATAAAAGTCTAAAAGTTGACATTCAACATGGTTTGTTTTATTTACAGAAATATAATTTTCTAAAATACTTGAAAATATTTTTTCTTTATTCGTAATTAAAACTTTATGATTTAATAAAGATTGAGCATATATTGCTTTGTTAGAAGAATATTGCTTTAACTTTAGAGTATTTTTAGTTTTAGCCATTTATTTTTTCTTCCCTTCTTTTAAAATTAAACGTTCATTCTCAAAAAGAATACCTTTACCTTTATATGGATCTGGTTTCTTGAAAGATCGTATGTTTGAAGCAATTCGATTTAAATAATCTTTTTTTATACCTAATAAAATAATTTGATCAGGTTTTGGGCAGATTATTTCAATTTCATCTGGAATTTGATATTTAACATCATGACTTAAACCGAGTTTTAGCGTTAATAACTTTCCAATAACTTGTGCCCGGTAACCAATACCTACTAAATTTAAACGTTTTTTAAAACCTTGAGAAACACCAATAATTGCATTTGCAATATTTCGGCTTTCAGTTCCCCATAAAACTTTATTTGATGAATTTGAACTTAAAGTGTTATTATCAGAGATAAAAATAACGTCTCCGGAAATAGGTTGAACTATCTTTCCTAATTTTCCTTCCACAGTAATTTGTGTTGATTCCAAAGTTAATGTAACCCCTTGAGGCACTTTAATTTTTAATTTTCCTATATTTGACATTTTTATTTATAAAACTCTTAATATGATTTGTCCACCAATATTTTCTTCAATACTTTCGTAATCTGAGAGAATACCTTTAGATGTCGATAATATGAATAAGCCTAATCCTTGATTACTCTTCTTAGTTAATTCTTTTAATTGAATTAAATTTTTTACTGAAGTGTATTTATTTGTATTGTAAGTAGATACAGGCTCGATTGTCGTAATTACAGGTTTATCTGTAAAATACTTTAGAAAAATAGAAATATTTTTTTCATTAATAGTATAACCTCGTATAAAACCTTCCTTTTTCAATACATTTAAAATATTAGTAGTTTTTGTTGTTTTTTTAACTAAAATTTCTAGTTTACGTGATTGCTGACCATTACGTATACGAGTTGAAAGGTCAGATAATGTTGAATATAATGCCATTATTATTTTTGCTTTTGTTTTTTCGCGGGATAGAGCAGTTAGGTAGCTCATCAGGTTCATAACTTGAAAGTCATAGGTTCAAATCCTATTCCCGCAAAACGGTTAACTTTAAAGATGAAGTATAGCCAAGTGGTAAGGCATCGGGTTTTGATCTCGACACGCAAAGGTTCGAATCCTTTTACTTCAAATAAAATACGTCTCTAAGGGGGGACTAGGGGGGTTTAATTATGAAAATAAACTTCATAAATATTGTTTTTTAAGTATGAAAAGTTATTATTGTTAAATATAAAATTAATCCTTTTAAAATAATTATATATTTTTTAGAATAACATTTATAGTACATTCTTTAAATATAATTTAAAGAACTCATAAAACAAAATATGTTTAGAAAGCTTTAAACCGCTTACAAATTTAAGATAAGTACGTTTTATGTTTATAGGAATTATTAAAATAATCTTTTAAGCCGTACCGACTATGACGCCCTTAGATATGAAATATGTATTCATTCGGTCTACACTGTTAGCATTTGTTCCTACAAAAGGCGAGATATTTTTTGTCCTAATATCGAGCAAACCTTGCAACAGATCAAATCAAAGTTGTTTGCAAAAAAGTGCTTGTAAAGATATTTATAATGCTATGGCAAGTAAAGATACGTATATCTTTTCTTTACCTATTAGAAAATAATCAACTCTTTATAAAAATGGAGATAATGGGACTCGAACCCATAACCGCATGCTTGCAAAGCATGTATTCTACCAATTGAAATATATCCCCGGTAAAAAACTTTAAATAATAAATGTAAAAAATAAAGAAATTATTATGAA
>JGI24539J26755_10000950_pt1 | contig 13581 bp, 16 predicted proteins | sample NorSeaMetagenome_2_FD_26755 | JGI IMG/M metagenome (IMG submission 26755) | reverse complement strand
CGAGCGAGGGAGGTACGCGCGGTGTGGCGTCCGTGTGGTCCTGGCTTTTCGGTTCGTGGGGTGACGGTTCGTATCTCAAGAGGCGTTCGGTGGGGCGACGAATGTTGGGGCACGGTGGGACGCGTTTCGCACCCGCCGACGCCGCGGACGAGGATTTGTATGTGCAAACCTGACTGGGCGACCGTTTATTAAGAGTTATAAAATATTAAAGGTAATAAACAGGATACGGCAAAGGCAAACAGTATGAAACTCATTTTCGAAATTCCAAGTGATCTACCTCCCTCGATTACAACCTTTAAAAATATCGAACCTGCCAACATGTTGCTCAGCACTTTTAGAGTCACCAACGGCGGTGCCGACCACTTCGCGCGGGCCGTGTCCGGTACTCAATCTCGACACTCGAGTTCGCGCCGAGCGTCGCGAATCTCGATCGCGTCGCTCTCGAGCTCCCCCGAGGGAGACGGAGACGGACGCGGAGAGACACTTGCGGATTTATAAGAGATCCCGCATGGGGCGTCTCGCGTTCGTCGCGTGGGTCCTCGCGACGGCGGCGTGTCTCGATCCAGCGTCGGCCGCGGAGTACATCGCGCCGCCGTACCTCACGCGTCTCTTCCCCGACAAAGGCCACGTCGTCGGCGGGACGAGCGTGACGATCTTCGGCGGCGGGTTCGTTCGGAGTCCTCACGCATCCGTCCGTTTCGCGCACGCATCCGGGGAGGTCGACGTCGTCCCCGCTCACGCGATCGATTCATCTCGGATCTCGTGCATCACACCCGAGCGGACAACCTCGGGGCCCCACGTCGCGCACGTCTCCGTCTCCAACGACGGCGCCACGTACACGAGCTTCCCGCTCGTGGAAGATCCCGACGAGGACGATGGGGGCACGTACCTGCACTTCACATTCGCCGACGGTAAGTTTAGTTTAATCTTTGCACGGGCAATTAGAATGAATGACGTCGTGTTTTTTTAACAGACGCGCCGAAGGGGCGATGGACGCTGGACCACTCGGCCGGCCCCGCGGCAGGGGGCACCGCGGTGGTGATTCGCAATCGCGACGCGAGCGATTCATCAAGGCTCGCGTCGGCAAACGCCTTTTTACCAGGGCGCCACCTCCGGTGTCGCTTCGGAAACGCTCGCAACGTCAGCGACGCGACGATTTTCAACGGTGAGAGTTTATTTTAATATTTCTCGTTTACACGGGCAATTAGTGTGACTGACATCGTGTTTCTTTAATACAGTCACCGTCGCGGTCAAGACGAATCAGCACCCGTGGTTCGGGATAGGTGACGACCGCGGGTTCGCATTTACCGATCAGCGCGGGAGCCGGGGGTATTCCCAGGGCTCGACGATCACCCTCGTGCGCGGCCGATCGTACAGGTTCAACCTAGACGAAAGCGTCTCCGGATATCCGTTTTATTTCACGACCAAGGTGAGTTTTTTTAATTCTCGTATGGGCAATTAGATTGACGGGAAAGTGTTTTGTTCACAGGAGCCGAGCGAGTGGCGAGCGAACGCGTACCTGGGCGAGTTCAGATTCGTCAGGCAGGGTACCTATCGTACGGATACCGGCGTGATTGAGTTTACGGTTGATACAAACGCCCCGGACCGGTTGTACTACGCCTCAGGGTCGGCGTCATATATGGGCGGTATGGTGAACGTAGTGAACGGTGAGTGTAATTTTATTTCCGTATGGGCAATTGGAGGACTGACGTCGTGTTTTCTTTAACTCTTACAGGGTCGCTCGGTCCCGGGTTTGCGCCCCCCGAGGCGGCGAATCAAAACGCCGTCCCCGCGACGTGGTTGAGTTACGATTCGATTCGTTGCGTGACTCCGCCGTGGGACCTGCACACGGACGACGATTTATCTCACGGGGGTAAGCAGGTGACGGTGTTCGTCACTAACGACGGCGTGCGGTACAGCGCCGGGTACGACGAGACGTGGGATCCACATTCAGGAAGTTTACCCGGGGTGGAGCTGGCGGTGAGTGTTCATTTCAATTCTCGTAAGACTCTCATGGGCGATTATTAGAATGACGTCGTATTTTGTTGTTAACAGGTTGGCGGGAGTTCGATTTCCGATTCAACTCCGCCTTGGCGCTCGGGCGACGGCGCGACGTTCACGTACTTCGACGCGGCGGCGTTCCGCGATGCACCCAGGTTTTACCCCGCGCAGGAGTGGGCGAATAGTACGGCGGCGGCGAACGTTGTGGTATTTGGTGGGCCCGCCGCGACTGTCGGGTTCGAGACTGTTCGATACTACCCCGGTGACGAGTTCCACTCGCACAGCGACGTGTACGACGACCTCGGTCAAACGCGTGAGTGGCACTTCAACGACACGCGGTTGAACGCGACGGATGAGGAACCCGGCGGGTTAGTGTTCCTCGGGACGCACGTCGGTGACGGCTTGGCGTGGTACGAGATCGTCGCCGAGGGAAACTCGACGCTCCGGTGGCGGATCCACGAGGGCGCGGTGAGTGCGCAAACAGTCACCCTTCCATAATCAAATACCCAATTACCACCCAATTACTAACCAATCAACCCCAACCCACAGGTGAATCAAACGACAACGTGGGTGAAAACGGGCGTCGACGTTGGGGACGGCAACGTTTCGTACGGGTCCTTGGGCGGTAACCTGAGCGCGCACCGGCGGAGGATCGACGTCTCGGGCGGATTCGAAGTTTCCAATTTGGCGCCTCTGAACCAAGGGGACCGGTGGACGTTTCGCGTGTACGGCGGCGCGCCTGCGGTGACGTCGGCGACGACGGCACACTTCGAGCCGAGCATCCCCGCGCGCGGGCCGTTCGAGGGCAACACGGAGATCACCGTGAGCGGGCACGGTTTTTTCCCCTCGGAGAAGAATTTACTATGTCGCCTTCACGACGATACGACGGGGACGACGCAGGTTTTACAAGCGCGGTTCGTCTCGTCGACGACGATCACGTGCGTGACGACGCCGCACGCGCCCCTCGGTGCGTCGTTCCGGGACCCACGCGCGCTCGGGTCGAAGGTGATAGGGACGGTATCTCCGTGCGTGTTCAAGACGGTGCAGGCGAGTACCGACGGCGGAATAACGTGGAGCTCGGCCGATGCGGAAAAAGCGCCGGCGTTTCTCTTTTGCGACGTCCACGTCGCCGTCTCGGGGTCCGACGTCGTTGGCAAAGGCACGCCGGACGCACCGTACGCCACCATTCGCCGCGCGGTGGAGGCGGCGCTCGGCGAAGCGCGCTCAGCCGAGGACGACGAGGAAAATTCACACGAGGAAAATAATTATTCCCAGGAAAGCTCCGAGGATAGCTCCGTCGCGAGCCCGTCGCGGCGGCGGTTCTTCGGGCGGAGCGCGTGGCGCGGGGGTGGGAACGCCCAAGGGTTCTCGCGGTGCGTTAACCGCGATCGCATCCGTCTGGCGCCCGGCGTGTACAGTGGGCACGGTGCGTATATATCTATTTCCGTATTTGTTTTGCGTACAGTACAGGCGATTAGACTGACACGCGTGTGTTTTGTGTATTACAGGAAACGTGGCTGTTCATCCCTTGGGGAAGATGCTCGAGGTTGCCGCGGAGCGCCGCGGGGAGAGCGTGGTGGACTGCACCGGCGGGTCTGCCCGGTCCGTCGTCGTCGGTGGGGACAGGCACGGCGACGTGGTCGGGTCGGGAAGTTTGTCTATGTTCGGTGTGGAGCAGAGAGGGTGCGTGTATTTGCAAACGTGAGGACTTTTGGGCTTGAAATGCGAATTGGGCGGGAATTCGAGCAATGGACGACCCAAGCTTTTCGGCAATTGACAAAAGAAACTTTGGCGGTAGCCATGAAACATTTACCAATGACATCACCTACGCATCTCTAATGACCAAATTCTAAAGACCAAGCTCGAGACCGAGGGTAAAGCCGTGGTCACCAATCCACTTTTCTCTAAGCTCGCGAAGGTCTTGGCACGGTTGCGCGAATTTCGTTGTCTCATTGTAGGGAGGAGGGAGGCGGGTCATCCAGTCTTCAGGTGGTGACCAAGCTAATAACGACTTAAACTGATACCCCAGGCAACCGCCTTGCATCCCCTCCAACCATCTAAGGTGTTCGAGTGATTCGCCCAAATCGCGAAGCTTATCATCACTTTTTTTTTCCACCAACACCAACAACCGAGATTCCCAACCGCCATTGCCATTCTCATCCTTACCTGCTTTCCGGAATGTGATAGCTCTGCATTGGAGACCCATATCAAAGAGCTTGGCATCGTTGAATTTCTTGCAAACTTTGTTAAACGCTTCTACCAGTTGTGGAGCTACGTGTCCATGAAAAACTCGACCAAAGCAGCGAGAGAAAGCATTATCATACTTGGGCCAACCCCCCATGGCATTTAGTGCGACATACAGGAGATCTACAAGCTCGATCCTCAGGGGTGAGTTTCTTACCCAACCTGGATCAGTGATATCGCCGCAGCTGAACCCACAAAAACCATACCCTGTCCCAGCGCAAACACCACTCGTGCTGACCCTATACCATTTCTGAGACAAGCAATTTGCAGCGGGGCTAGAGCAAAAAGCCACAAGCAGGTCGGGGTGCTTGAATGTTGTGGAGTGTTCACAACCCATGGTGCAGTCCCCAAAGTGTGATGGTTTCGGAATGGAATATTAGGTTTCCGGCGAAAGTCCTGGTGGGGAAATGCTGGCTGCTAACCATAAACTGTGCCAAAATGTAATCGAGTGTAACTGACATCTCATACGAAAAGTAATCGCGCCGCAAAAAACACGTAAACTCTTGGATGATGGGCAGTGATAATCGTCGTCATCCGCAACATCTTCCGCTCCACTCTTCGACTGCGCTCGACGACGACGCAGACTCCGTCATGTCCGCCTCCATCGTCTCGCGTCCTTGCTTAGCGGCCGCCGCGGTGTCCCGCGCGCGCCTCGTGTCCCGTGCCGCGTCCGGCGCCCATTCGTCGTCCACCACCGCCACCACCGGTGCCGTCGCTCGCGCCCGTCATGCCGGCCGCCCGACCCCGAGCCACTCGTTCCGCGGCATCGCGCAGGTCACGCGCGCCAAGAAGGGCGGGTTCATGGCCGAGATGGACGAGGCCAAGGCTGAGGAATCCGGCGCCGCCGTCGCATTCACACTCCCGCTCGCCATCCAGAAGTACCCACACGTCTCCCTACGAAACGACAACAAGACGATCGGCGTCTTCGATTCGGAGCTCGAATCGCTGGCGCAGGCCATGTTTACGATCATGTACGACACCGAGGGCGTCGGCCTGGCCGCGCCGCAGGTTGGCGTCAACTACAGGATGATGGTGTACAACGAGGCGGGCGAACCAGGGCGGGGGAAAGAGGTGGTCCTCGTCAACCCCAAGATTACGAAATTCTCAAAGACGAAGGACCTGTTCGAGGAAGGGTGCCTCAGCTTCCCGAAGATCTACGCCGACGTGGAGGTACGTTACTTATAGATGATCCCACCGGTCCCACGTTCGATTCCCACATGTTTCCCGTGTTAATGTTTGGCCATCGTGAGTGCACGTGACAGACAGACAGAGAGAGAGAGAGCCGGTGAGCGACAACAACAATATACGCTATTCCCAGCGTTCACGCGAGTGCCGACAAGCCAGAGAGCAACCAACCCGTGAGGCTCTCTCTCCACCACTGTGACCACACTCACACACGCTCACGACGACACACGGACGATCGACACCGCCTCGCATCCACTCACCGACACACACGCGCGATTAGATTTAACCCCGATTAACAATTAACCAACTTAACCCCAAACTCGACTCGCAGAGGCCCACCAGCGTCCAGGTTGAAGCTCAGAACCTGCGCGGTAAAAAGTTCAAGATGACACTGGACGGCTTCGAAGCCCGGGTGTTCCAGCACGAGTACGACCACCTCGACGGGGTTTTATTCCACGATAAGATGACCGATGAAGTCAAGGCGACGGTGCAGAGTGAGCTCGACTCTTTGATCGAGGCGCACCCCGCGGGTGAACCCAAGGGAGTCTGACTAATCGCGCGGTGACTGGTTCTACTGATTAGGCGGTAATTGTTAATGTCGATGTTCATTCGGGTGTAAAGCAGTGCTAAATTCGTAAGCGTTTGTTCGTCGCGCCGGTAAACGTTTCTTTTTTTTGGCGTTTACGTATGAAGTTTCAGTGTCGAGCGGTGAGAGCCCTGGTCGCCACGAACAGCACCAGCGCCACCTGAGGAGAAACAAAACACTACGTCAGACGTCTAATTGCCCGTACGAGAATATCCCAAATAAACGTACCAACGCGGTGTGAAACGTCCTGAGAAACTCTCTATCCAGCGCAAAGCCGAACACCGAGATTCCTGTAAACAAACAAAACACGTCGTCAGTCTAATTGCCCGTACGTAAATACAAAGAAACTCACCGAGCCGATCGTCTCGAAAGTAACCCACCGCCGCCTGCCCCGCGGCGAACGCCTCCATGCGCCGTTCGTGCCTCACCACGCCCCAGTACGTAACCTCGATTGAATCCGAATTAGAATCACTCGAATGTAACGGGTAACTCGTTATCCGAGCGTGTCTCTCGGACAGGTAGACTCCCGTTTTTTGCATCCGGTGCGTGGCGAGCGTCGCGGCTCGGAGGTTCAAAGCGACTCCCCACGTGTGCAGCGCGAGTCTCAGCGCGCTCGGAACCGCGCGTGGGCTCCACGTGGGTGACACGTGTGCCCCGTTCGACGAATCACCGACCGCCACGTGGAAGCAAAACGCGAAACTCTCCCCGAGGCACCCAAGCGAGGAAACCACCAAAAAGAGCCGAAACGTGTGCGCCAACTTGCGAACCAACCCTGTGACCAAAACACGACGTCAGTCTAATTGCCCGTACGGGAATTGAAATAAACTCACCTCTCAAGCTCGCGTGCTCCTCGACGATGGCCTCGATACCGCTAATACATCGGCAGTGTGACCCAGACTCGTCATCGCCATCGTTCGCGGGATGATCCTCGAAATCCTCCGTCAAATTATCGTTCGTCGTCGCATCGAGCGCGGGGGATCCTCCGTCGACGCGCGTCGCGCCTAGGTTTTGGATCATGACGAACAGCGAGTTGAGCCGAAGCAGCGTGAGCGCGCACGCCACTGTACAAGTAAACAAAACAAGAGTCGTCAGTTAATTAATTGCCCATGTATACGTGAATTAAAAGAAACTCACCTCGGAAAACAGAGCACGCCAATGCGAAGGACGCGGCACAAAACACGTCGGAACACACGTCCCCAATCGCCCACAGCCACCGACGCACGTCACGGTCATTGGCTAACGATGAACTCTGAGTATGGGACGATACCGAGTACCACCCGTACATCGCAAACGCGGATGAGATTAACTTTGCCGCGACGAAAGGAAGCAGCAGCATCCGCCTGTACACAAAACACGACGTCATACTAATTGCCCACATAAGTAAATACAAATAAGCAAAATAAACTCACCACTCTTTCCGCGTCTGACTTCTGACTATCTGCCCATACGCCGCGTGGACCCGTCGGCGGTGCACCTTCGGCGCGAACCCACCGAACGCATCGGCCAGAAACGTTGTGTGAGTTAACCCTCCGTGTTTCGGTGAACACAGCGTGACCTGTAACGTCCAGTGCGACGCGAGCAATATTAATAACTTCATCGAGACGGACGCCGCGGTCACGCCTAGGCCATTGGAGCCATCTGCGCCGAGCTCTGTGCCGGTGATCAGCGAGTGGATGGGAACGACGACGCCGAGGACGAGCGCCAGTGCGACGGCGGCGACGTTCGCGCACAGCCGTGTCGATGCCGCACAGCTGTGTTTGTTGTGGCGAGTTTTTTCCTCACTTTTTTGTGGCAGGAGCGGGTTTAGGCTGTCGTCGTCGTTGTTTTCTACGTCTCGGACCCAGGCGGGCGGGGGAGGCGCAGGGGTCATCTCCGCTGGCGACTCATCCACGGTCGTCACGGTGTCGCGGACGATGCATANGACGCATCGTAGGAGTGCCGCGAGCGCCGCCGCGGCTCCCGCTTCGTCGGCGTCGCGGCTCCCCCTTCTTCGCCCGTATCGCGTTTGCACAGCTGTGTTTTCTGCGCGTGCGTCGTCGCCGTCGTCGTCGTGGTCGTTCTTGGGGGTGAAGAGCGGGTTTGGGGACCAGACGCGCGGTGACTCACCGCTTGGTGAGTCACCGTCGGCGTCGATATCGTCCGAGTGAGGGTCGATACGAAGCGCGGTCGTCGCCGCCGGACGTGGCGTCTTGTCGTTGTCGGTGAAGGAGAGGTCCAGGGTGTCGAGCCAGGCCGTGGCGTGAAAGGTCACTGCGCGCGCGTGCGTCGTCGTCGTCGTCGTCGTCGCGGCGGGCGCGGCGGGCGCGCCGGCGACGGTGGCGAGACGTCGGGGCGGAGACGCGGGTCGTGATCCNCCGGCGCCCGCGGGCAGGATCCTCTCCATCGCTCGCTCGCCTGAAGGAGGAAGGGGGAAGGGCGAAGCAAAGGGGGCGGGAAGTGAGTCCTTCTTTCGTGAGTGTCGTGGTTCAACGAAGGGCGCCGCACCGAGCAGTGTCCTGACGTCGTCCGTCACGGACCCGCGGCGAGGCACCGCGACCGTGTTGCGACGAGGGATGACGCCCCGCAGATGATGCGGCGCGTCACGCTCCGTCATGGTCCACACAGAGAGCGCCGCCCTCGACTGAGAGAGACGGCCTCTATTCAGCCTTTATTCTGTTACGCAGAGGCAACAACGAGCTGAGCTCTCGAATTTTTTAAAACGCCAGTCCGCCGCGCGCGCGTGCGTCGCATCTCCGGGACGCATGGGCGCCCCCATGGCCGATCGANCCGGCTCGATCCGCGCGGCACTCGACGCCAACAATCGCGCGTGCGACGGCATCGTGAACCTCGTCGCGTCCACCGAGTCTCAGCTCGAGGAACTCCGCGACATCGTCCGCCCCATCAACGCGCGGACGCTAGATCTCGACCGAGCGCTGAGGAACCTGAGCGTGGTCACCCTGGAGACGGAGGGATGGCTCGCGCGAATCGACGCCGCGAAACGCGCGGAGCACGCGCTGCATGATGCGGAGCGCCAGCGGGTCATCGCGGATCCGACGACGTGGATCACGCGGCTCGATGACCTCGCCTCCGCGGAGGTCTTCTTCGCGGAGAGATCCGAGATGTCATCCTCAAATGCATCGAAGGGTGCCAAGTCGAACTTCTCCATGCCCGGTGCGGAGAGCGCCCGGGCGCGCGCGCGTGAACTCCTCGCCAGATGCATCGCACGAACCGAGGGCGAGTTCGCGAGCGCCATGCGCGCACACGACGCGCGGGCCATGGGCATCGCGCACAGACCCGACGGACCACGAGCGATCGCGTCCATGAGGAGTTTAGGCATCGTTGAANACGAACTCGAGTTCAACGACGGAGCCGACGAAGAAGAAGATACTTTGAGCCCTCGTGCGTCGAGCTCAACGCCGTCGACGCCGATGTCCCCGACGACGGCGCGCCGCGCGCACCGCGCCGCGCTCCTCGACGTCGACCCCGGCCTCAAGTCCGTGGCGGCGTGGCTCCTCTCCAACCCGCTTCCCTCGGTCAAGAAGGACACGAATGCGACGTGTACACAGCTGTACGTCGACGCAAGGACGGCATCGCTGGTGGACGCGACGAACCGCGACGGGCTCGCACAGCTGTGCGCGGAATCCGCGGAGGATACCTCGGTGAATAGAGGTAAAGGCGATGGGGCTAAGTTTGGGCTCGGCGACGGCGAGGTTTGGATTGAAAAAACTCGACGATGGAGCGAGGCGATTGCCAATTGTGTGAACCGGTGGGAGGCTGAGCCGGCGCTGGCGACAGCTGTGTTGGGTGCCGANGGGGGTGCCGAGGGGGTGCCNANTGTCGTCGGGGAGGTGTTNGGGCGCGCCGCGAAGCACGCGCTCGCCTGGCTCGACACCCTCACCTCCCAACCTTCATCGAATGCGGGCGAAGAGGAAGCAGCTGACAAAAAATCTGACAAGAAGCCCGGCGGTCACGAACGACGTGGCAGCGACCTGTGGGCGATGGCGAAGAAGCTCGGCGGGCACGGAACGGCGTCGGGCTCTTCGGTCAGTGACGATTCACGTGCCGACGATTCACATCTACCTCGGCCCGAGCGGATATTCGCGTGCCTGGACGCCCGCCGGACTCTGCATGCGTTGTTACCGCAGATCGTTCGCACCCACGGGGTTGAATCCGCTGTGGCCAGGGAGTGGAACGCGGCGATTGTGAAGGCGACGGATGGCGCCCACGCTGCGTCCGCCTCATTGGCGCCCACCGTGCGCAGAGAGGGCGGTCGGTTACGTTTGTGGGCCAACGCGCTTGCGGCGAACGCGGGGATCGAACCGGTGACCTCGGAGACGCGAGTCTTTGCCGTCACCGTCTCGACTTTCTGCGCCGCGCTCGCGAAACGGCCGGACGCGCGCGCGGTGCTCTTCGGGAGCGGCGAGTCGGAGGTGGAGGCGGGGTACCCTGGGTCCCCGGGGTTGGGTGCGCCGGTTGACGTCCAGCCCGCGCCGGTTGGAATCATCGAAGGTCTCAGCCCGCCTCAAGAGCCAAAATCGATCGAGAAGCGCGTCAGCGTCTCGGACTCTTTAGACTCCGACGGTATTCTCGACTTCACCGACAGCGATGCCGAAGAAGAGGATACGGATACGAATCTTCCGGCGACACAAGCACACGGGGGTGCCGTGGGGGGTGCCGAGTCAAACGACACAGCTGTGACACCTCAATTTGACGTACCTACGCCCGTTCAAACGAAAGTGGACGTCTCCGAGGCTTCGTTTTCCGCGATGTCGTCGCTTCTCGCCGAGGCGCTCGACGCCGTGTCGTGCTCGCTCGAGGACGACGACACCGCCGGAAAGCACCGCGCGACGCCCAACGACCTGGAGGACGCCATCGCTAAGCAAAGGCCCACCGCGCTCGCCAAAGTTTCGTCGATGGCTTCCAAGAAGGCGGCGAGCGCGAGGGGGGGCGGGAAAACAACACAAAATAAAAATAATTCAACACACGACGCGGCGGTGCACTCATCGACGACGAAGGTGTTTCGCGCTTCGCTCGGCGCGGTACGATGCGCGATGGGTGCGGACGCGGTACGCGCGGGCGTGCTGAACCCCGGAAACGAGGGTTTACTCTCATCCCTGGACGACGAATGGCCGAGCCGAGCGGATGCCACCGTCCGGTACTACGCTTCGAGGTATTCGGTATTAGCGTGGGACGTCGCGCTGCGGGCTATGTCGGACCAGTCAGGTCCGGATCCTAATACCGGTATGAACGATAAACAGCGGCAGCGGGTGAAGGACCTGTGGAGCGTGGTCAACGAGCGCGCGGACGCCGCGTGGATCGTCGCGTCCAGAGCTCCGTGGAGGATCGAAAGTTTTTCGTTGCAAAAAACTTTGGTGGAGGAATCCGTCGCTTTAGTCGGCGAATCGTACGCCCGGTTCCACGACAGGTACGCCAGCAGCGGGTTCACGCGTAAACACCCGGAGAAGTACATCAAGCGCACTCCGGAGGAGTTCGAGTCGTTGCTGCGATCCATGACGACTTCCGGGGACTAATAGGCTTTAAAGCTAGCTATTTCATTATTCTCTCCGCGCGGCTACTGCGTACGTGACTCACTCATCGCGCGGGCATGAGCTTGAGCTTGGTCACCTCGGACTCGTCCGGGAAGTCGTCGACGAGCAGCACGTCCCCGCGCCGCCCGCTCTCCTCCGCGATCTCATCCACGACCCCTAACCAGTACACCACCATCCCGGGCCCGAACCTATCTACGTACGCTTGAAACTGCTCAGTGCCTGTTAAATAGACACGACGTCAATCTAATTGCCATTACATAAAATACAGGAATAAAAATATAAATATACTCACCCTTCTCGTAGTGGACGATCGGGTCGCAGAAGGACGCCTTGGAGTCTATCCAGTTCACCACCCGGCCGCGGACGGCGATGGGCAGCTCCAGTTTCACGTCCGGGGTCTTGGCGTGGCCCTCCGCGCGCAGTGACCCCTCGGAGACGAACGGAACGCCGAGCGCGTGTAGTTTTTCTGTTAAAAAAGAAAAAAAACGGCGTCATTCTGTTTGCCCATACGGAAATAAAAATAAACTTATACCTTCGAGTAAGTCTTCGTACTCGCGGCCGGCCGTGTGCCGTGAGGCGTCGACGGCGGGTGACGCGACGTGGTCCCACGCGACGCATCGCACCACATCCGCCGTGATCCGCGCGCACAGATCCGCCTGCGCCTCTTCGTCCCCCGCGTGATGGATCGCGCCCGGGCTTTCGGGCGGGGGCAGTCGCGGAATTTTGTCGTGCGGATCTCGAAGAAGCGCCCCCACCGCCTTGTGCCCCACCCCGAGTAAGTGCTCGATGAGCAACCGCAACAGCTGGCACGGCGGGAAGTCCACGTCGTGCGCCACGTGGAAGATGTCCTCGCCTGAGAGGTATCGCGACGCGTGGACCTCGATCTGCCTCGCGTGCCGCCCGTGGTGCGCCTTGATGCGCCGCGAGCTCTCCTGCGAACTGATGGACACCAAGGTGTCCAGACTCACCCCGGGGTGCGACGCCTTCAGGACGTCCATGTCGGGGTATCGCGCGCACGGCAGCGACAGCAAGTGCGCCCGTATGGATTCATACTCTGCCAAACGCATGTCTCGGTCGGGGCCCGCACGCACGCCGCGCGCCCCTCGTTTGACGACGACGGAATTTCGAAACTAAACTTCGACAGCTCAAAAAAAACTTTATAAATCTTATTCAATCGTCCGTCTCTAGTGCACTAAGCTCCGTCGTACGCGGACCCCCCGGGCATGTATTTCATGGGCGCGAACGTGCGTCTGTGGTACGGGCACGGCCCGTGCTTATGAATCGCCTCCATGTGCGCCTTGGTCCCGTACCCTTTGTGCCCGTCGAATCCGTACTCCGGATGCTCCTCGTGGATCTTAACCTGTAATAAACACATGAACTCATTCGAATTGCCCATACAAGGAAAAAGACAAAGAATAAAAATAAACTCACCATCATGCGATCCCTGGTGACCTTTGCCAACACCGACGCGGCGGAGATGCACACGCTCTTCGCGTCGCCCTTGACGATGGCCTCCGCCCTGTCCACCAGCGGGGGCGGCACGCGGTTACCGTCGATGAGAACCCAATCCGCCCGGGTGGACAAACCCTCCACGGATTTGGCCATGGCTTCCATGGTCGCCTGAAAAAACACGCCGTCATACTAATTGCCCGTACGGAAATAAAAATAAACTCGCCTCCAGGATGTTATGCTCGTCGATTCGATTGTGATCGATGATGCAGACGGATTTGATCACCTGATCGTTCGCCATGAGTGTCTCGTAAACCTCCTCGCGTTCCTCCTCCGTCATCTGCTTGCTGTCGTTGATGGCATCGATGACGAGGTCCTCCGGGAAGACGCACGCGGCGGCGACGACGGGGCCCGCGAGGGGACCGCGCCCGGCTTCGTCCACGCCGCAGACGAACTTCTTACCTGTAAACAAAACACGCCGTCAGGCTAATTGCCCGTACAAATTAATTTTAAAAGAAACTCACCCGCGTCCCAGCATCGTCGCTCGTGGTCCCGCGACGGGCCAGCCTTCTTGGGTTTCTTGGCAGC
>JGI24539J26755_10000949_pt1 | contig 13591 bp, 7 predicted proteins | sample NorSeaMetagenome_2_FD_26755 | JGI IMG/M metagenome (IMG submission 26755) | reverse complement strand
TTGGTCGAGAGGTCTCGTATGGGCATTGGGTTAGAAATCTAATTGACGTAAGAAGAGAGACATTTGGCTTTTTACTTGACCCTTTTACATCTTCAAGCATCCATTGCATTGGGAAGCGCGACCGGCACCATGGAGGAGTTCGGAGGGCCGTATCCACGGCCGTTCACGCGCGACTTTGACGCGTGGTCCCGCGCGGTCACCCCCGCTCGTATCGACGAACTTCGCCGCGACGGCTTCACGGTCGTCGACGACTTCCTCGGGGGCGGCGGTGCCGACGGGGACGATGACACCGACGCCGGGTCCTCTCCGTCGCCGTCGAACAACGGCGACGCGTGGGCGCTGGCACTGCGCGAGGAGATCGAGTGGCTCTCCTCCAAGGACGGCGTGATGCGTCCCAACCGCACGCACTTCGCCAACCCCAAGGGCGAACGGTTTCTGTTCGCCAAGCCCGGCATCGCGGAGGCGGACATGCACGACGACTCCGTCGCGGCGCTCGTCCCAGAGCTTCGCGCGTTCTTCGAGGCTGCCTCCACCGCGTTCGCCGACGCGTTCGACCCTGCCAAGGACTTACCCGCAGATGGAGACACCGATGAATCAGATAAGTACGCGTACGAGCTGTCGAAGGGCCACGGCGCACGGACGGTCAAGCTGCAGGTAAACGACGGAACCGGCGGGTGCTTCCCGACGCACTACGACAACCCGGGCCCGCCGTCCAAACGAGCGCTGACCTGCATCCTGTACCTCAACCCGCACTGGGTGGACGGGCACGGGGGTGAGCTGGACTTGATGCCGTTCTGCGCCACACCCGTCCGCGTGGTGCCAAAGCTCGGCCGTTTAGTCGCGTTTCTTTCAGACCGAGTGATGCACCGCGTGACTCCTGCGCGGGCGACGCGGCACTGCCTGACGGTGTGGGTGGACGGACCGTGCGTGAACGCGCCGGAGACGTGCGGGCTGAGTTTACCCCCGAGCGCCATGGCCGACATACCGGGCACGGCGCGGAGTCTGCGTATGAGTCCGTCGCAGAGGGTGATCAGCAGGTGGTGTTACCCGGATGAGTACGAGGCCAGTTTGAGGGAGTGCATGCGGGACGCGGAGGGCGGCGATGAGATGGTGACGAGCCACTCGGTGCACCTCGCGAAGCTGAAAGATAACCCGCCGCTGCGTAAACTCGTCGACGCGCTCAGGACACACAGGCGGGAGGTCGAGGGGAAGCAGAAGGTGATACGTTAGCACTTAGCAACATTTTAGATCAACTTGACGGGACGAGTTTTAGTTACACATAGCGCGAGTCGTTTCAAGTGCTATCATTGAAGTGCTATCAGTGGTGAACAGATCAGTACGTGCACTTCCTGGCGGTGTCGAAGAAGAGCTTGACGCTCTCCTCCGGGGTACCCACCAGCACGCCGTGTCCGAGGTTGAGGATGTGCCCCGTGGGACCGGCTTTCGCCACGACGTCCTTCACCGCCTTTTCAATAGCCTCGGGCGGCGCGAAGAGCACCGCCGGGTCGACGTTCCCCTGCACCGCCAAGTCTCCCACCCTCCTGCGACCGTCCTCCATGTCGATGGTCCAGTCCAGCCCGATGCAGTCCACGCCGGTGGTGGCCATGCGCTCGAGGAGGCCGCCGGAGCCGTTGGCGTAGAGAGTCAGCGGCACGCCCGGGTGCGTCGCGCGAACCTTGTCAACCACCTGCTGGATGTACGGCTTCGACCACTGCTCCCACATGTGCGGGGGGAGCTGACCGCCCCAGGAGTCGAAGATCTGCACGCACTGCGCGCCCGCGTCGATCTGGTACCCGACGTAGTCGCCCACCGCATCCGCGACTTTGCTCAAGATGGACCGGAGAACCTCGGGCTGCGTCATGGTCATGGACTTGATCGTCTTGTACGTGGAGGAGCTCCCGCCCTCGACGATGTAGGTGGCGAGGGTCCACGGCGCGCCGACGAAGCCGAGCACCGCGGCTTCGTCGCCCACCTCCTTGCGGAGAGTCGTGAGCGCCTCGCCGACGAAGGGGAGCATGTCGAGGTCGAGCTCGTGCATCATCTTGAGCCCCTCCGAGTCGCGGATGGGCTGGTCCAGAATCGGTCCTTTGTAGTCGTCAATCTCGAAAGGGATCCCAAGCGCGGGGAGCGGGGTGAGAATGTCGGAGAAGAGAATCACGCCGTCGGGCTTGAACGCGTTGAAGGGCTGGAGGGTGATCTCGACGATCAAATCGGTGTTCTCCGAGCGCTCGCGGAAACTGGGAACCTTCACCGCCAAGTCGCGATATTCCTTCATGTAGCGGCCAGCCTGGCGCATCATCCAGGCGGGGGGGCGATCCACGGGGAGGCCCTTCGCGGCGCGCACGAGCCTGGGCTCCTTCGCGTCTGTTGGTTGATTCGAGTCGTGAAGGGGGAAAGGTCAGGGTCGTGCGGCGGTTGGCGGAGACAGAGTGGTGGCTCGTGGTGGCGTGTGGCGATTTGATTGTTACAGGGTTAGGTCCGCGATTGGGTTGTCTTCGGACGCGCGGGTGGACCTCATGGGTGCGATCCGGGGCAAGCGTCCTCGATCGATCGGGCACCGGCACGTTCAGAGACACATGGTCGGGCGCGGGACGCACCATCGGCGGCGCGGACGGTGAGGTTCCTGGCGGAGCGCGCGAGCACCGGTTTGGCGGAGGAGGATGCGACGCGCGCGTTCGCGATGTTGCGACGCGCGCCGAGGAGCGCGGTGTTGACGGACGCGACGGCGGCCATTGTGGTACGTGCGACTGGCGAGTGGTGTCCTCACGAGTCTCGGAAGACGACCTGGTTGCTGGTCGACCGGGTGTCGGGGCGTTGTGTCGTCGGGTCGGGCCAATCGGAACTACTCGGAACGGGCTCATTTGATTGGATAAGGATTGGATCTCGGGATCTCACAGTCTGCTGACAGTCTGGATCTCGACAGTGAAATGCCGTATTACGTTTGATCTGTATAAGCAAATGAGGTATTTGTGGTTAAGCGACACCACAAAGGCATACACGTGGTCTACGAAATTGTATCGGGCGTCGGTCGATGCCAATTTTTCTCTCATTCCTCAACGACGTAATTGCATTGTCGCCGACGCTTCGAGAGGGAGGCGGCGTTGCTTCGGGCGGGTTCAGCGCGCGTGGACCCACCCGCGCGCATGTCACTCCGCGGGGGAGCCGGGGCGGCGATGGCGGCCGCGAGGAGCCCGCGTGAGTCCTTCGACGGGGACGACAGTCAGGACGTGCCCGGAAATAATGACGGTTCGACACGGACGAATGTTTTCTCCTCGTCCGCGGTTCCTCCGCCGAGCCCGACGCGGACCGCGGACGGGACCGTCTCATCGTCGACGGCGCTCGGGAAGATGCAAGCTCCTTGGCAGAAGATGAAACACGGGGTGAAGGACATCACGCGGAAGCTGAGCATGCTCAAGGCGCCGGCCATGCTCGAGAAGTTCAAGCCGACGTCGCCCCATCTGAATCGGGGCGTCCACACCGAGGGCTGGGTCGGCGCGTCGTCGCCCCAACAAGCGNCCAACCCGGGNAACGGCGCCAAACGGTACGGCATCATGGACCCNCGGCGCCTCAGGTACCTCAACCCCAACGCCCCGTTCGGCGAGCAGTCCGANCCGCCCGAGGGATACGTCAACCTGTGGTTGAACAACTTCAGCAGATGGCAGAAGCGTTGGTTGGTCGCGACCACGCCGGGGGTGCTGGTGGTGTACAAGCGAGCGAACAGGCTGGGAGGACCGGTCGGGTTCGTGGATCTCGCGGACGCGTCCATCATGGTCGCGGACAGGGGCAACCCGCGGCAGTTTCTGGTCGTCACCGGCACCCGAATGTTTCGCATCAGAGCGCTTCACAAATCGGCTAGNGCCGCGTGGACCGCGTGTTTGAAACGGTCCGCGGAGCAGTACACCTCCGCGGTGGAGGTGGTACGAGACCGGCGGTTACGGTTCGAGTCACGCTCCTCGGGAAACGAAGGCTCGGAGACGAAGGTACCTTCACGCGGAGGCAAAGGGGTCGACGTCGACGTCGAGGCGGCGGCGGAGGCGAGGCGGAAACTGAGCGGCTTGTCGCGGGAGGAGCTCCTCGAACGGTGCGCCGAGCTCGAGGTGGAGAACGTTCGGCTGAATCTGAGTCTCGCGTCTATCGACCAGAGGGACGCCATCGACGAGAGGGACGCGAAGAAGATCATAAGGCGGGACGTCGGCGCGGAGTCCGACGAGGACAGCGAGGACGGGTCGGATGACGGATCTGAAGAGTCGGACGATCGGGGCAGCGAGTACGGCTCCGTCGCGTCGTTCGCGTCCGCGCACACGTCGACGTTCACGCAGGACTTCGAAACGAGCAGGTACCTCCACGCCATCGAGGTCGTCAACCGGCACGACTTCGCGGTGACCGCGATGGGCGACGATCCGAGGGGCGGGACGGAGCTGCCGAGTCCGGGGACGGACATCTCGGGCGACGCGTACCACTCGGACGACTCGATGGGATCCGACGGGAACGAGGACGACGACGACGAGCTGGAGAACGATGAGGCATCGTCGCTGTCGGAGAATGACGACGACGACGCGCCGTGGACGCCCAGGGCGCGTCTTCCCGCGCCGCAGCCGGTGAACCGGAGCTTTTCGCTCTTTTCCATCCTGCGGCACGCCATCGGGAAGGACCTTACCAAGATCTCGCTCCCGGCGACCATCAACCAGCCGCTGACGATCATCCAGCGAACCGTGGAGGACCTCGAGTACCTACACCTACTGTACCAGGCGTTGGACAGCAAAGGGGTTAATCGCATGTCCGCGCTGGTGGCGTTTTGTATATCCGCGTTTGGCGGGTGGTACTGGCGAAAAGAAAAACCGTTTTCGCCTACGCTGGGCGAGACGTACGACTGGACGAGCCCGGACGGACGAACTCGCGCGCTCGTGGAGCAGGTGGAGTACTTCCCGCCGGTGTGCGTGTGGCACGTCGAGGGCACGTCACCGGGTGGTGTTCGGTTCGAGATGAGCGGCGAGCTCGCTGGGATATCCAAGTTTTGGGGCAGCTACGTCGAGTTTTTGGTCAACGGGTGCCTCCACATGACCCTCCCCGACACCGGCGAGAAGTTCTCCTGGACCAAAGCGGCGTTGCACTTGCACAACGTCATCTCCGGCGACCTGTGGGTCGACATGGTGGGCAAGCAGCGCGTGGTGGCGCACACCACCGGCGAGACGGCTACGTTCAAGCTGCACCGAGCCTCCAAGCGCGAGAAGCGGGGCAAGGTCACCGGCGAGATTCGCGACAAGGACGGCGCTAAATGCGCGACGGTATCCGGCAGCTCCATCGGGGACGTGCACATCGCCCCCGAGCCCGGGTACCAGGGATGCGATGTGCTCGATCCGAGGTTCAGTGGCATCGACGGGGCCCCGGCGTTTACGTGGAGCGGTTTAGCCCCGGACGCTATGCAGCAGTACGGCTTCACCACCTTTGCGATGTCTCTCAACGAGCTCACGCGCGAGCAGCTACGGAACCTTCCCCCGACGGACTCCAGACTGAGGCCCGATACCCGGGCGTTGGAAGACGGCGACGACGCCAGGGCGAACGCGTCCAAGGCTAAGATTGAGGAGCAGAACAGGCGGCTGGAGAAGGAACGGAAAAAGAATAAAGTGACGTATACCCCGACGTGGTTCGAGAAGCACGACGGCGCGGGGACCGCGTCCAAGTCCCGCAAGGTGAACTACCTGGAACACGGCGAGGGCCTGTACAGGTACAAGGGCGGGTACTGGGAACGACGGACGAGCGGGCAGTGGTCCGACCTTCTGCAGGATCCAAAGTACGACTTGTTTGCGCTCGCCACCGAGAACAAGGAATGGGACACCACGGGGTACCTCGCGGAGCAGGCGCGTCGGTCGATTCCAAAGGGCTCCGATGAATAAATTTAGTAGCTTGACGTTTAATAAGTTAGTCATAAGAGTACAAGTACGGGTCGCCCCTTTCGACGGGCGCCCCGAATAAGAGTTGTGAATTTCGGCTGAAGCATCCATTCTCTCGTCGGCGTTCATCGTCCCATGGTTTGTATGCCGTGAGCCTGGTGGTGGATCATCTTCCACTCCCCGTCCTGCACCTCGAACACGTTCGTCGCCGCGAGTGTCCCGGCGCCGGTGTCGGAGTCCACGCGTTCCACGCAGGTGATGTACCCCCACGTCTCGGTGGCGTGGACTCTGACCTGCTCGCAGTTGACGTCCAGCCCTTGGCCCGGGGGCATGGACGAGAAGACAATCTCCCACGACGCCATGACCTGGGTGTCCCCGCTGATGCACGCGCTGCCGGGGTGGAGGCACTGCACGTGCTCGCCGGTGCCCCACACCGCGCGCATAAGACGCATGTCGCTCTTGCGGAACGCCTGGTAGAAGCGCTCGTTGCAGTCCAGCACGCCCGCGTTGGAATTCCCCCGCAGCTCCTTCAGGCGGTCCCGCAGGCGCGCGGCCTCGTCGAAGTCTTCGGCCGCGATGGCGGCGTCCATGAGCGCCTGGATGTCCGACAGCGACGGGCCCGCGTCGGAGTATCCGCTCGCCACGTCGTCCAGCGCGTCCTTTTCCTCAGCCTTGGCTCGAATTAGGGATCTGTGTCGTCCGTTGTTGTCCTGGGCTGTGAATTGCTGGCGTCGGGACGGGAACGACGCGAGTTTGGCGGGCTTTACGCGGTCGCGACGGACGGACGCGCGCGGCACGACCGCGGGTGCGCTCGCGGAGATCGCCAGGTGGTGCATGACGGGTCCTGGATGTGCTCCGTTCGTCGTCGGAAGTGACCGTCGAATTTTCGCCAAGGTAACAAAAAGTCTCGGAAAAAGTGTTCGGAAATTTCCCATCATCATCACATCTATCACAACATGCAAACAGTAGTGCGTTTATGATTGGAATTTACACTTTCTGCGTACGAGCAAACAAGGTCGATCTGCCACGTGTTGCTCCAGCCGCCTTCGGAGCCGCAAAAAAGTAGCGTTATGTGAAACGTGCCGATAACGAATATAACGAGATCCAAGGGGACGGTCATACCTGACCCGCACCAGCCGGCAGGTTTCATCACACCGGCCACAGGGGTACCTTCCGAGGTACGTTCGCATCGCCCCCGACCCCTCCGCACTCGCGGTCGGCATCGATATCCCGCATCGAGCCGCCGATCTGCGCGGTCGCCTCATTTATATTTGTCCTCCCGCACCGCTTTCGATCCCTTCGCCAACCGACGACCGCTGACCGCCGTGTACGAATCCCTTCCCACAGGAATCTCAATCGTCGTCCGGTCACCATGGCCACCGTGGATGGCGGCGAGAAGGTGCGGCTCTCGTTCGAGCGCCTGCACTACACCGTCAACGTCAAAGGGAGCGGCCTGCCCAAGGCGCTCCTGCAGAACATCAACGGCGACGTCACCTCCGGGCACGTGCTCGCCATCCTCGGCCCGTCCGGCGCGGGCAAGACCACGCTCCTGAACGCGCTCACGCTGCAACAGGCGGGCGGCTCACCCTCCGGCTACATCCGCGTCAACGGCGAGCCGCTCACCACCGACATGTACGACCGCGTCTGCGCCTACGTCGAGCAGTTCGACACCCTGTGGGCATCCCTCACCGCCCGGGAACACCTGGAGTACGCAATGGCGCTGCACCGCGGCGACCTGGACGTGACCCAACGCGCCGCCGAGGTGGACAAGCTCCTACACTCCGTCGGCCTCGAAGAGTTCCAGCACACGCGCGCGGGCAGCGAGATCATCCGGGGCCTGTCCTCGGGCAACAAGCGTCGGCTCTCCGTCGCGCTCGCGCTGGTCAAGCGGCCAAAGATTTTATTCCTCGACGAACCCACCAGCGGCGTGGACTCCGCGTCCGCCGTGCGCATGATGACCTTCCTCAAGAACGTGGCACGGGAACAGAACATCGCGGTCGCGTGTACTATCCACCAGCCCCCCGCGTCCGTCTTTGCCGGCTTCGACAACGTCATGGTGCTCTCCATGGGCCGAGTGGCGTACTTTGGCAAAGCCGCCAAGATGGCCGCCTATCTCACGGGGATCAACAACGCCCCCACCGCGGATACCAACCCCGCCGAGTTCATCTTGGACCTCGTCAACAAAGACTTCACGTCCACCGCGTCAGTCAAGGCTGTGCTGGACAAGTGGTCCGAAGGCACCGGCGAGGCGTACGGGTGCGACATGGAGAAGGGTGACGGTAAACCGCTGGCGCTTGCCGATTTCCAGCGCGCCCCATTCGCCAAGCAGCTCACGGTTCTCACCGACAGGAGCGTCGTGGTGGCGAGGCGCGAACCACTGGCGTACCTCGTCCGGCTCGTCGCCAACTTCAACGCCACGCTCTTCTTCGGTATCATCTACATCGAGACCAGGGACAAGGTTCAGGCGCAGATCAACCCGCGGACTTTCTTCCTCATGTTCTGCGTCGGCATCCCCATGCAGTTCATCTTGGTGTCCAACTTCATCTACCACTACCAGTGGCTCAGCCTTAAGAAGGAGGTCAAGGACGGTATGTACCACCCCGCCGCGAACGCCATCGCGAGCTGGATCGTGCAGATCCCCATGATGTTCATCCTGGCGCTGTCCTCCCTCATCCCAATGTTTGCGCTCGGCGACCTCAACTGGGATAGCTTCGGGATCGTCCTCGTCCTCTACGCGGTGACGTTCTGGGCGTTCGAGGGTTTGGCGCAGGCGTTCTCGACATTNCCCAACGTCATCTACGGCCTGTTCATGTTCCTCAACATCTACTTCATGGCTTTCCTCTTCTGCGGCATGTTNGTGGATCCCGAGGATGTCGTGTGGCCCATCCGCATGTTCTGCTACTTCCTTCCCCTCGGATGGACCCTGCAGTCGTACATGTACGGTCTCTGGCACCACATCGGCAACCACAAGGGAGTCACGTACTGCACCCCCGGCGACGCCCTCCCCCAGGGCGGCGTGTGCACAGCGCAGGGCTTCTACTGCTACAGCGAGGAGGACCCGTCCGGCGCGGTGTGCTACGGCGAAACCGGCGATCAGATTCTGGAGTCCCTCTCCGTGCAGTTCACCATCTTCGAAGCGAAGGGCCACTACGCGCGGAACATCGGCTTCATCATCGCGTTCGGGTCCCTGTGCCGCATCGGGTACATCACCGCGGTGTACGTCCTGACCAAGATGTACGGCGGTCAGACACCGGCTGAACCGTCTGAGTCCTACGAGGTAACAGTCGACGCCGAGGACGAAGACGACAAAAACTCACTCGCCGTCTCCGTCGCGGACGCGCCCCCCGCGCCCATCTCCAAGGATGACCCCGACGGCACCACCTTCTGCTTCAAGGACATCTCCTACTCCATCCCGGGCAAGAAAGGTGAGGGTGACAAACGTGTTCTCACCGACGTGTCCGCCACGGTTCACGCCGGCGAAGTGTTGGCCATCGTCGGTCCGTCCGGCGCCGGTAAGACCATCCTACTCGATACCCTCACCTACAGCAAGGGCCCCGGCGCCCCCGCGGGAGACATCACGTTGGACGGTCACAAGATGAGCAGAAGCGTGTTTGTCGAGCAGGCCATCTACGTGCCCCGCGAGGATAACCTGTGGCCCACCATGAACCCGCGGCAACACCTCGAGTTTGCGTTTAAGAATTTCCGGCCCGAGCTCGACGCCGACAGCCTCAAGGCTGAGGTGGACGAGCTTCTCTCCGTCACCGGCCTCACCTCGTGCCAGGACACCAGGGCCGGTGGTTTCCTCTTCAAGGGGCTCTCCGGCGGCCAGCGCAGGCGCCTCTCCCTCGCCGTCGCGCTCGTCAAGCGCCCGCGCGTGATCATCCTCGACGAACCAACCTCCGGCTTGGACTCCGCCGCCGCCGCCGCCATCGTCACGTTGCTCGATAACATCGCGCAGAAGTGCAAAGCCGCGGTGATCTGCACCATCCACCAGCCCTCCGCGCTGGTATTCGCCGGCTTCCACAAGGTGCTCGTGTTGTCTGAGGGCCGCGTGGCTTTCTGCGGCGAGCGAAATGCCATGGCTCCTTACTTTGCGTCCGTCGGGTCCGAGTTGTCCCACGACGCCAACCCCGCCGAGGCTGTCCTCGACCTCGTGTCCAAGGACGCAACCTCCGAGGAGGCGGTGAAGGCGATCCTGGACAAGTGGGAAGACTCCAAGGATTCCAAGAGCCTCGCGCTCATGTCCAGCGGCGTCGAGGGGAAGGCTCCCCCGTCCCGACGCGGCGCCGCCGCCGGCGCGGTGGCCTCCACCTTCCACGTGTTCAAGCGCCAGGTGGCGCTCTCGCTCGTGGACCCGCTCCAGTACATCGGGCGCATGGCGGCGGTCCCACCCATCGTCGCCTTCTTCGGCTTGGTGTACCTCGCGTCCAGGGAGACGAACCAGAAGCAGGTTCCCTTCCGACTGTTCTACCTGTGGTGGGTGCTCGCGCTCCCCGCGTGCATGAGCATCTCCACTCTCATCGGTAGCAACATGGATAACCGATCGGTTGTGTACGAGATCCGCGCCGGCATGTACAAGGCTTGGTCCTACGCCATGTCCACCACCCTGGTGCAGATCCCCGCGCTCTTCATCCTGGCGGTTGGCATCAACATCGCGGCTTTCGCCGTCGGCGGGTGGCCGTGGGATAACTTCCTCACCTTCTCCGTCACCATCACGTGCACGCTGATGGTCTTCGATAACCTCGCGCAGCTCCTCGCGGTGGCGTTCGTTAACCCCGTGATTGGCATGTTGGCGTTCCTCGGCTTCTGGTCGAGCTCAATCGTCTTCTGCGGCTTGGTGTTCAGGGGCGAGGACGTCGTGTGGCCGTTTAGGCTGTTTTACTACGTCATGCCCCTCAAGTGGACTTTCGGCTCCGCGGGGTACGACCTGTTCATGCCCAGCGACTTCTCCGGCGCCGAGATTTGCGTCCCCGGCGCGGAGATCAGGTACGCCGATGACACCGTGTCGACGTGCTCACCCGTAGGGTACTACTGCGACGGCATGACGAGCTCGTTCGGGTGCTGGGGACGGACCGGGACGCAGGTGCTCGATACCCTCAAGATGTCGTACGAGTCCCTCTCCTCCACCGACTACCGCGGGCGAGACCTCGGGGTACTACTCGCGATGACCGCGGCGCTCAAGCTCGGGTACATCTTCATCCTGATGAAGAAGGTGTCCGCCACGGACTCGCCCCAGAAGCCCGCGAAGGTGGCGCCCAGGAAGTGAGCTAAGCTCTCAGATAGTCGAGTTAACGCGCCCGCGACGAAACTGTCGCCGGCGTCGTTGAATAAGTGTTAATGTAATGAAACACACGCGTTTATTTTGATCATGATCACGTCGCTGATCCACCGACGGGCCGCGGCGAGCGCGTTCATCACGCGTAGTCTACGCCGGTTGGTCTACAAGTACGTTCGTTTTGCAAGCTAAAATGTCTACTCCCTCTGCTGCGCTCTGGGAATGAGCAAGCGGTCGCGCTGTTGCATCTTTTTCCGCCTCTTCTCCATGAACTCATTCAGCTTTCCCTTCGCCTTGAGCTCGTTGTACTTCTCGACCAGCGCCACCTTTCGCTTCAGCGCCTTCTTCATGTGGAACCCCGCGGGCGGCGTCGGGAGCTTCACCGCCGCCTCCTTAATCTTGCCTGCCGCCGATTTGCCGTCGTCCCCGAGACCACTCGCCTTGGACACCTCGGAGTTCTTGCCCCGCACCCCCTTGGGCTTATTCGCGCCTGGTTTAGGCATCTTTGCCTGTGCTCAGTACGCGGTCGTGACCGGACCGTGCCTGCCGCGCCCCACGACTGCGCCGCCTCGAATGGCCAAAATAATCACGCGTGCCGAGCGAAGTTTCGTGCTCCAGATTTTTGCTGAGCTGGAATCGATGATGTCCAGCCCGTCCCAGAACAACCAGCCACCACGCTCAGACGGGATCGTTCGAACGATGTTCGCCCTCGGAGTCACATCTGCATCGATGTCGGCGCGTGCATCGCCGATCCGCCGCGTCTCTGTGCCGAAAGGCCGCGTCCAAGGAGCGCGCCCCATCGCGAAAGGTTTGGATAAAACCAAAGTCCACCGTCGGACGGGCGCGAGCTTCGTCCGTCCACCAAGACTCGCGCCCGCCCACGCCTCCGCCGACGACGAGGATAACATCGAGGAGAACATCTCCGCCGCGGAGGCTGCTCGCCGCGCGCAACAGGCTGTCGACACCAAGAAGGGCGGCGGAGCCCGTCGCGCCGACTCCACCGACGCCGTCGCCACGTTCCTCACCAGACGCTTCGGCATCGCCGGCGGGCTCGCGTGGCTCGGCGTTCTCACCTTCGGCGTCGTCTCCGAGCAGCTCAAGACCCGACGCGAGGTGCGAGAGGCGGTGGAGAACACGAAGGACGTCGCCAACGTCCAGGAGGTGACCACGGCGTCCGGTCTGAGGTACACCGATCTTCGCGTGGGCGGCGGCGAGATCCCGCGGCCCGGGTACCTCCTCGCCGCCAACATGATAGTGACGATCGAAGGGACGAACGAGGTGGTGCTGGACACCAGGAAGACGAACCGGCAGGTCGTCTTCACGTTCGGCAGGCCGCAAGGTCCGTTCACCAAGGGCGTGATGGAGGCGGTTGGCGGGATGCGGCAGGGCGGGAAGCGGGTCGTCGTCGTGCCGCCGGACCTTGGGTTCGGGAGCGAGGAGGTGAGGCTGCAGGACGGGACCGTGCCGGCGGGCGCGACGGTGCGGTACGACCTGGAGCTGACGCGCGTCTCCGTGCCGCCGTCTTAATTAGCGTTGAATACCCGAACGTCTAACTCTTATGTGGATGACGAATATGATGTCTAAATCATTCTAAATCCTGGAGCTTCTCGACCAGGTGCATGTACCGATACGCCAGCGTCACAGCCTCCGTTTTGTCCCGCGGGATGATATCGAACACCCGCTCCGACAGTGCCCGCACCTTACCCGGCGTGCCCGGCCGGTTCAACCGCCCGTCGTCCGCCGCTTCAGACTTTTTAGCCAGAAAATCGTAGAGTAAACCAAACGACTCGGCGCCGACGATGGCCACCGCGGCTTCCTCCGTCGCGCTCATCTCCGACACGAGCTCCTCCACGCGCTCACCCCTCGAAGCGCCATGTACTCGGACGAACCGTTCTTCGGAGTCGGATCCCGAGTAGTACTCGGATCCTGAGCGGGGCGTGGATGGCGTGGATGCGGGTTCAGACTCTGACTCTGAGCCGCCATCGTCGTCGTAGAAGGGTTTCAATTGAGAGTCGATCGCTTCGTCCCCGGAATCGGAATCCGTCTCTTCATCCGGGGGACCGAGCGCGGACTCCAGCGCCTTGACCGTCGCACGCAGTGCCCTCGCGACGGCGCCCCTGTCGACGCTGCCCGGCGATATACGCGTGCCCTCATCGGACGCGAAGGTGTCGGTACCGAGCGATTCGTTTCCAAAGACAAACGCCGGGACTCCGCCGTTCGTCTCACCGTCGCGCGTACGCGTTTCGTCGGTGTTTGGGTGGTATTTGGGTATTCGGGCGGCGTTCACATCGACGCGAGGGGAGGATTCCGGCCGGTCGAACGACGACGACCGGTCCGACCTCGACGACTCGCTCGCGATGGACGCTGCGGCTCTCGCCGCCGCCGCCGTCTCCGCCGCCACCCGACCGAGTTCCTCCGCCGAGAA
>JGI24539J26755_10000945_pt1 | contig 13599 bp, 11 predicted proteins | sample NorSeaMetagenome_2_FD_26755 | JGI IMG/M metagenome (IMG submission 26755) | reverse complement strand
GTGTTGAAACGTGTATGACGGTTTAAAACTCACTAAATCTAACACCATTAATCGAGGCAATGACTGTTTGCTCATATTGTGTCTATTTGCACATTGATTTGGGAAATTTTGATACTCAAATTAGAAAAACTGAGGGCAAGTTGTTTGGCACGTAAAGGAGCCAAGCTTCGAAGCGTGACGCACACACACGCCCCTCGCCTTCATCAACGAAGCGAATCTCTAGCATATAAGGTCCGTTCCTCCTCCCTTCTCGTCCTTCATCATCCCCGCACACGCTGAGGGAGTCGCCCACGCCCGCACCTCGAGCTTTTTTTTTTCCTGAGATCTCAGATCTGGTATCGACCGCGCGGCCAGCAAGTCGCTCACGAGGTGCTGCAGACGAGTCGCCGGACCTACGCACACGCTCGGATCGATAGCATTTGACTCGTCCCAGATATCCGCGACCCTCTTTGCGCGCACGCTCGCTCACAACGACGCGTGCGCCCCAACTCGTCTGGTGCCCACGAGACCGGAAACCACTCCCAAAGAAAAACCGTCAAACTAACCTTGTCCGCCCCTCTCGAAAATACACTCGGACCCAGCTTGCGAAAAGAGATTTGAAGACTGCGAAAATGAGCCGAGAAAAGCTTCTCGCGCCATTCTTGTCATCGCTGCTCCGCAATTCCAACGTCGGCTCGCAGGGCGGTGCCCGACGTGAATACCCCGGGGATGCTCGCGATGACGTGAGGATCGCGACGCTGCGGAAGATGGTGGAGAGCAGGGTTGACCCGCCCGCGTTCGTGACCAAGCCCATGGGACAGTGGTACGACTAGGCGCCGTGTATCCCACCCCTCCATCCTCGGCGTCGTCCAACCAAAACTCTCGCCCCTCCTCCGCGGCGCGCCCATGAACTAACCAGAAATCTCCTCCCACGCATGATCAGGACGGATGTGGACCGGAAGGAGGCGGCGGAGGACCCGTCCGGGGCGCTCGATATCCTGCGCGCCATCCAGAAGAAGGCCGAGAACGTCAGCGACGAGTTGCTCGGTATGGTCTGGGTCTTTTCCCAGGAAGGAGTATTCCCGGAATTCACCATGCTCACCAGTCTCGACGAGAGTGGCATGTTGACCTACGCAAAACCCCGCGGCGGGAAGACGCTGGCGGAGTGCGTTACCACCATCCTCCCCCCCGGGTTCTTGGACGCTGACGCGTTCGCCCCCGGGCGCAGTGCACTCTACTCGCAGGCAGTCGCGCACCGCTCAACAGCGTCGAAGTTGACAGTGACCGCCATGAAGAAGGACAAGAAGGAGAACGGCAAGAAAACGGACTACGTTTTCTACGAAAACGCGAGCTCCAACGCGGAACTGCTGCTGGTGGACGGCCTTTCCTTCATCACCACCACGTACGGCGGCGAGACGGACCGCGGAGCGAGAAAGCGGCTCAAGGAGAAGCTCGATTCGGATCAGCTGTTCGGACGCCACGCGCACGCCGCCGCCGGCGTGTTCATCAACGAGCAGATTAACGACGCGCTCGACGCGGATGGCGATGGCGATGACGATGGCGACGATCTCGCCGACCCGGACGCGGACGGCGACGACGCGTTGCTCGCCAAGCTCATCATCGCGGCGAAGTCTGAGTTCACCATCACCAACAAGATCTTCACCACCAAACGATTCGTCGCCGCGGCGGCGCGGATCGGCGGCAAGCCGTACGGCGTGCTCGGCCGGACGTTGAGTGACATCGAGGACGACCTCGAGGCACTCATCGTTGTTTGCACGGGTAGCATGATCGCGGACGGCGGGACCAACGTCGCGTGCCTCGGTTGCCTGCCAAAAAAGAACCAGGGGTGAGTTTATTTATTTTTCGTATGGGCAAATGTACTGACGACGTGTTTTGTTCACAGGAGGTGGTTACCGAGCAGCCGCGTCGCGTTTCGTATGATCCACGACGCCGCGTTCACCGCGATGGAGAACAGCGGCGAGGTCGACACGATTGACGAGCACCGCGCGGACGTCCAGGGCAGGCTCGCGAGAGACTTTTTCGCGGGGGACTCTGAGCTCCTGCGCCAGCTTGAGGCGACGGCGTTGCAACTGAAATATGAAGGTTTATCGGTGAGTTTATTTTTTATCTTCGTATTGACAATTAGACTGACGATATGTTTTGTTCACAGGTTTTGGCATCTGCGGACGCCGAGCTGCTCAAGAAGAAGCCGAACGCCGCCCGCCCCACCGTCGACGACATGGACGCCGATACCTTCGCGCGCGCGCTCGCCTCAGCGGCTGGGCGGAAGGGTGGGAGGGTGATCGCGCAGAGGGTTGCTGATTTCCGCAACCCGGAGATCACGCAGCCCAAGAAGATCGCTGACAAGACTGAGAAGATGCTGGGCGGCATTGGCGGGCACACGGTCGGTGCGCACACAAAGGCGTGCGTGGCGGGCGGCGGGTCCCCCACCGGAGGGTACGACACCGCCCAGGCCACGGATGCGCACAAGGCGGCGAGCGTGGCGGGCGGCGGGTGCCCCCCCGGAGGCTTCGACACCGCCCAGGCCCTGGATGCGCACAAGGCGGCGTGCGTGGCGGGCGGCGGGTGCCCCGCCGGAGGCTTCGACACCGCCCAGGCCCTGGATGCGCACAAGGCGGCGAGCGTGGCGGGCGGCGGGTGCCCCCCCGGAGGGTACATAGACCTCGCCGAGAAACAGAAGCACGTCGACAGGTGCATGGAGGGGAAGACGAACAGCATGATTCAGATGGGCCGGGCGTGCGCGGCGCGCGAAAAAGGATTGAAAACCATGCGCACCGTCATCGTACACGACGGTGTGGAGGTGGAGTTCTTTCAATTTTGCGAAGAGTCCCGCGTCAGCCGGATAAACTGCTCGGAACTCCTTTTGACGCCCAGTCACGGACGCTTGTACAAAGCCATGGCCAAGCGCGAAGACCAGACCACCGATATCTGTCTGAGTTTGCCGTTGACCAACGGTACGAACACCGCTGGGCTCGTAGCCCACACCTGCAAGAATCGCGAGAAGTCAAAAGACCGAGGGTTTGCTGGAAAGCGCACCATTAAACGTCTCGAGGACAACAATGTCACCTGGAGCACGGCGGAGTTTCTGGTCACCGACAAGGTGGTGGAGGACTTCAAGGCTGCCAAGGCTATCACGGCGGTCACGGCTGTGAAGAGAAGGGCGAAGGCTACCAAGGCTACCAAGCCTGAGAAAAGCAAGAGGCGCAGGAAAAGCAAGAAGTAGCTGATCTAACTGAGGTCGAGTGAGTATTAGGTCACGGAGGATGACTTAGAGCAAGCTGTTTAAACTACTACGTATAATGATGCGACGCGCGTCGACACTCCCGCGTCGGTCTCCAACGCAGCGTACCTCGGCAAGTTTGCCAGACGGTCAGTGTGAATTTAATTAGAAATACCAAATTCAATGTTAACGGTCGATACCGGTTTCTACGCATCTAAATCGCGTCGATGATATAGTTTAGATGAGCGCGTAGTGCCATGGCTGCAGGATAGGACATGTGGATAAAACAAGAATTTCGTTGTATGTGGCGCGGGCTGGGTAATTAGACTCGGAGGGGCAATCAAATCCGAAATAAGCGGTTTAGGCGCAATCCGAGTCAGATCCGTGGCCGAAAGGCCTCCACGCTGGCAAAAAATAAAAAGATTTGAGTGACAAACAGTCTGTGACCGTGTGGGAAAAACCAACGGGTTTTACACCCAAAATTAAACCGTTCGATGTTTTTTTTCGTCGCTTCGAAGTTCTCAACAAACAGGACTCGGCAACAACTTCAAACGCCGTGTGAAGAATAATGACACGGGTCAGAAGTCGGGAGGGCGCGGGCGCGTGTTTGGAGAAGTACGCGAAGACTTCAACATGCCGCTCATCTACGCCTTCGTGGCCCGCGGCACCACCGTGCTGGCCGAGCACACCGGCCACAGCGGCAACTTCGCCACAGTCGCCGCCGAGGTGCGTCGTGTCAACTCGGCGCTGTTACCTCCGTTTTGTGACGTTTGCGCGCGCGTGGGCTTTTTTTGCTTCCCCCGGGCGGTGAACGCGCGCCCGTGGGGGCACGAGACCGGCCCGATCGCGGCTCATTCACCCCCCGTCGCCTTTACCCGCGACGTATAACTCGAGATCGCGACGAGCGCCGTTCGAAACGTCCCGCTGACCCCTGACCCCGCCCCCCCCATCCGCGCAGACGCTCCCCAAGATCCTCGAGAAGCTCAACTCGCAGAAGAAGTTCACGCTCATGGCGGACGGGCACACGTTCAACTACCTCGCGGATGAAGGGTACGTCTACCTGGTGGTCGCCGACGAGGCGTACGGGCGGCAGATCCCGTTCGCGTGCCTCGAGCGCATCAAGGATGAGTTCAAGTCCCAGTACGGCGGGCGGGCCACCGACGCCATCGCGCACTCGCTGGACCGATCGTTCGGCCCGAAGATCAAGGCGCAGATGGAATATTGCGCGAACAACCCGCAGGAGCTGACCAAGGTCTCGAGGGTCCAGGCGCAGGTGAGCGAGGTGAAGAACATCATGATGGACAACATCGAGAAGGTGCTGGACCGCGGGGAGAAGATCGAGCTCCTGGTGGACAAGACGGAGAATCTGCGATTCCAGGCGGATAACTTTCACAGGACGGGGCGGCAGCTTCGGCAGCGGATGTGGTGGAACAAGCTCAAGATGCAGCTCATGTTCGCGAGCGCGTTCGTGATGTTCATCATCGTGCTGTTCCTGATCTTCTGCTACTCGGGCGGAAACGACTGCACCAAGAAGAAGGAGTAAACGGCCGGCGGGCAAGCCGGCGTGTGTACGAATAAAAAAGAATTTCATTTGAAGACTTTGTGAATAGAGACGTTCAATTCACCACTAACTCGCGACCAATCACACTAACTCGCAGCCTCGGGCGCCTCGACGAGCCCCTGCCCCCGTCCATCCTCATCATCACCCGCCTTCGAGTCCCGCGGCGGCCTGCTGACGACTTCGTCGGGCGTTCGGTGCGCGTGAGCCCGCTGCAGCAGCCGCTCGTGCCAAACCTCGAACCTGAACCCGATCTCACCCGCGTCGCTCGTCTGGCACAACAGCGCGATGGGTTGCCCGTCCATGATCGGCACCAAGTCGAACTTACCGACGCCGAGGTCCACGGAGTACTTCGACATGTCGATCTGCGACTGCCAAAACGAAAAAGTCCACACGTTTTCTGTGTCGTAAGTAGGTACTCGGCCGTCGTTCGCGGCGCCCGGGTTCAAATCCCCGCACCCGGCTTTCCGCCTCGCGCTCTTGGCGTCGCGGATGATCTTGGAGAGCTTCCGGCGGCGCTCGTTCGCGCTCATCTCCTTCCCGCACCCGTCCAGGCATGCCATCCGAGCGTTCTCCTCGATGGGCGTCAGGGTTAGATCCGGCTCTGCGCCCGGCGCCGCGCAGCTGATCGTCTGCGCGGCGAGCGCGATGGGCGCGAGCATGTACGGCCGCGCCGACGTCGGATCGCTCAGGTCCATCGAGTACTGCGCCCCCAAGCTTCGAACCACGCGCGTGCACAGGTTCAGCAGCCACCTGGTGGGTAAATGCCGAAGGGGCCGAGCGAGGGACATGCCGAAGTGCAAGTCGTCCATAAACACCGGCCGCTTGAACCGGCCTTGCACCGAAAACTGTATGGCCCTCGCCTTGCCTTTGAACACGAGATCGGGGGTGTTGTCCAAACCCCGGAGGAAGATCACCGCGCGGCCCTTGAAGAGCTCGGTTTCAAACTCAAACGGGACCTGCGTTTGAAGCGTGACTCCGTCCTCCGGCCTGTTTTTCACGCTTTTCGGGATCCACTGCCGCGGATACTCCGGGCTTAACCGTACCCCCACGGGCGTCCTTTCCCCCGCGTCTTTGAACACCGTCGACGACGCGAGCGGCGGGGGCAGCGCCTGGTCCTCCGGCCGCGGCGTAGGCTCGGAAGATGAACCGTCACCGAAAGACCCGCGGGCACCCCGAGGTGACACGCCGAAAAATCTGTGAAACGAAGTTAATCGCGCCAGCCTTCTCCCCGAGCCCGAAGGCGTTCCCGACGACCCAGGGCCCCGCGGGGAGTCGACGTCGCGGAAACCCTCGCGTTGGCTCAGGCTCCGTAACCCCGGCCCGCGAGGCGTGTGTGCATCATCGTCGCCGGCGCGAGAATCGTGAAAATTGTTACTCGCGTCGACGGTGAGGTTCGCGGCGCCTCCCCTTCGTCGCAGCCGCCGACGTAACCCCGCGATGGCGTTTACACTCCCCGGCGCGGCGAGAAAGTCATCCCGATTCCCGGTCCCGCTCCTCCTCCCACCGTCACCGTCCCCAGCGCCCGCGTCGAGGGTACCGTCACTCGAAGTATCGTCGAGCTCTCCGTCGCTCACATCCTCAAAGTATCTGTCATCCGCGGTGTACAGCACCGTATCGAACGACTTGCGGTCAACCTGTAAAACAAACAAACACGACGTCAGACAAATTGTCCATACGACCATACAAGAATAAAAAGAAACTCACCACGAAGACGCCGGCGCTGAAGGCCAACGCCGCGGCGACCAAAGTGACGGGCACGTGCGTTCGTTTGAGCCACGCGGGACCGAACCCCGCGACGTCCTCCTCGGCCACGTGCGACGCGAGCAGCGCTAGTACCGCGAATGCGAGCATGAACACCGCGGCTCGTGTCCACGCGAGCTGCGTTCGCATCTCGAAGATGACGAGCTCGACTCGTTCCATGGCTGCGGCGTGTTCGGAGCTGATGGCTCGGGTCGCCGCGGTGTGTCGGTCGACGACGGCGCAGACGTCTTTGACCTCGCCGCGGATCTTGCCCATCTCCTGGGACATGCACCAGCGCGCGGCTTGGACGTAGCGGTCCATGCCGTCGCCGAAGCGGTACAGGAACGACCTGTTGAGGAAGGTTTTGTGCGTGGAGACCGCTTTCACGAGGCCGGCGTTGACGAGTTTTTGGCCCATGGCCGCGGCGTCGTCGACGGTGCGCGCGACGCCGTTGGCGAGCATCCACTGCACCGCGACGCGTCCGGTGAAGCACGCTTTGTGTTTCTTGAGGTTACGCTTGTGGTCCCGGAGCTCAACCTCGGAGCTCATGCGCACGGCGAGGTCGAACAGTCGCATCTGCTCGGACTGTTCGCCCTGGTGCAGCACGCTCGCGATCTGCTCGCCGGCGTCCTCCTCCTCGTCGGACTCCTCGGACTCCGCCGCGGCGTTGTGCGCGTGCGCGCCTATGTTGAGCTCGGGGAGGGACCCGGAACTGCCGCGGCGGTTCACGGCGGCGAACGACGGCGGAACGGGCTCCACATCCGACGAACCCTCGGAGACTGACTGGTGACCGCCCTCGGTGGCATCTCGCGGGGCGCCCGCCGCGCCGTCGCCCGGTCCATCACCCGCGGGTTTGCCCCCCGCCGCGACACCCGCCCCCCCGTTCCGTCCACTCGGTGACGAGTACATCACGACCCGCCGGGCCGCACCCGCACCTCGGTATGCCCCGGGAGCGCAACAGACGGCAACTGTCAAACACGTGCTGAGCTGTTCAACAAACGTGGCCGGGAAAACGCGTCTGGTCGTAAAATGACATGCTGGGCTCCTCGAGGGTACGCTCAAGCACGTGTACGTACGCGTGGGGGTGATGCGATTCAATTAAATAAATAGACGGGTCCTAGACCCACGAACGCATAACGCAAACTCACGCCTTCTCCTCCCCGGCGGGCGAAGGCTCCGGCGCGGCCGGCTCCGCGGGCTCCGGCGCGGACAGCTCGCTCGGAATCTCGGTGACTGCGGCTGGGGGTTCAACTGGCGCCGCTGGCTGCTCGGGCTCGTCACCGCCCCACGCCGCCGCCGCCGCCTGCGCCCTCATCTCCTCCGTCACCATGTTCTCGGACTCGTCAGCCGAGGGTGCCGAGGGTGCCGACACAGCTGTGTCCGCGGACACGGGATCGGGCGCGGGCGCTTGTCTCTTTGTGGGCACCGGCGCGGTGACTCCCGCGATGTCGTTGCGGATCTCGTCGAGTCCGATCTCATCCTCGAGGGTATCCCGGAACTCCCTGCTGACCTCCTGCAGCTCCTTGATCGTGGGCTGGAACGCCCGGAGGGTCTGGCCGAGTTGTTTGGCGATGTCGGCGAGTCCCTTCGGACCAAAGACGAGGAGAGCGACGACCCCGATGACCAGCGCTTCGGGCGCGCCCACGCCGAACAGGCTCGCGTTGGTCTGTGATGGAGCGGTTGGGGTGTTTGTTCAGTGGTTTGGGGTTGAGGGTTCGAGTCCGGGGTGCGCCGGGGTGTGGGGGAGACGCGTGATGGGGCCCGAGAGCGTGACGGGTCCGCGTACGCGCATCTAAAAGTCGGGATAACGTTTGGAAGATTATTAGGGCTGGGTGGTGCCCATCGGTGGGAAGGGGCCCGTGAGTTGTTGCTTCCGATGAGTGTGCGCACCTGGACGGAGCGGCGGCGCGCGATGGTGATCGGCGCGCGCGACCTCACGGCGAGCATCGCGGCGGCGTCGCCTCCATTGAAGTGGCGCTGCGTGAGGTTGCGGCTCTGAATCGACGACGACGACTTCGATCCGGAGGTGGACGCGCGGCCCCCGCGGCAGCCTCGGGCGCAGGCGACGGGCCGACGGTCGGTGGCGACCTGGACGGAGGCGAGCCCCGCGGTGGGGCGCGCGACGGTCATGGCGATGGCGGACATCTTCTAAGACGCGGTTCGGTGTGCGGCGCGGCACTCGCGTCGTCGACCGCCGAAAGGAAACTTCTTCAACCCCGAATGGATCGAGCATGTGTACTTTGCCGTGAAAAAAAATCCTGCCGTGATAACGAAGCAGAGTATCCAGTCAGGTACTTTTTCAAATTGAGCGAATCTATGCGCATATTTCAGACTGATTTGTCATACTTTTTAAAAGGTGATATGGGGAAATTAACTCAATAATGACGAGTCCTGCCCCCCTTGCGAAAAAATTCACCCCACGTGTTTGTCGCACCACAATTCTCAGCCTCCCTCAGTGTGAGACGCGCGAGAGAAGGCGGCGTCACGATGGCTGGCGCGACCACCGACCAGCACCAACACACGGGCCACGACCATGGACACGACAGCGACGTCAGCCACGGCAACCGCGAGAACACCCCCGCGCGCTCGGANGGCGGCGCGGACAGCGAGGCGGGCCCCTTTTCGCTGAAGCGCGCGCGCGCGCACCCGTGCGACAAGTGCGACAAGTCCTTCCACTACCCCGCGCGGCTCATCGAGCACAAGAACGTCCACTCCGGGAAAACCCCGTTCAAGTGCGAGCTGGAAACCTGCGACAAGGCGTTCCCAACGAGCGACCAGCTCCGCACGCACGCGCAGAGGCACCAGCTACGATTCACGTGCGAGATTTGCCAGAAACGATTTCAGACCGAGTCCATCCGAAGGACGCACATGCTGACGCACAGCACACTCCGNCCGTTCGGGTGCAAAGACCCGCGATGCGACAAAACGTTCAAGACGCAGAAGGCGCTGGAGAAGCACGCGGAGATTCACAAGCCCGAGGCGCCGCAGGTGTGCGACCTGGACGGATGCGGGCGGGTGTTTAAGCGCAAAGACGGTTTGCAGCGGCACAAGAGGAACGAGCACGGCGTTCGGGTCAAGAAGCGACGGAGCACGCGGAAGGAGAACGGCGTCGGGTTCGAGGACGCGGACGTAGCATAGAGAGACGATACGAGTACACGATCGTGCATAGACGATACGATATACCTGAAACACGGGACACACGTCATCATACCGTATGAACCCTCGCGCCTGATCAAACTTTTCCTATTTGGCAATTGAAACTGTGGATCGTTGGTGGCTACAGGACAGAGCACGCGACGCGGGTCTGGGACCCGGGACGATGTCGCGCCGCGACGATGACGACGATAAGTACAACAAGGCTAAGCGTGGGGGCAGGCCCGTGGCGTACAGCGCCGCCAAGGCGCCCTCTTCCGCGCGCGGCGGCTCTTCCATGGGGGGCGCGCGGGGCGGCACATCCTTCTCGTCGTCCCAGAGCGTGAGCTCGTCCCCCGCGCAGTTCGGGGGCTTCGGGGGCGACGACGACGCCGACGCGCTCGCCGCCAAGGTTCGCGCCAAGCTCGACTTCGTCTCCACCAGGGCCGGCGCAGACGACGAGGAAACCGAGGCGGAGCGCGTCAAGGCGTCGCTCGATCGACTCGCGTTCGCCTCGCAGGTCAAAGGCGTCCGCTCCGCGTTCGGCTCAGCCATCAACGACGCCGCGTCGGAGATCGACGGGCTCGCGTCCAAAGCCGAGGAGACCGTCGCGTCCTTCCAGGCGATGCAGTACGCCGCCAAGTGGATGCCCGTGGACACCAGGCTATCCATGAAACCAACCTACGTCAAGGTGCCGGTGCAAGCCGTGGAACGTATCAAGTTCTGGGAGAGTGAAAAACTCGCAATGATCGTGTCGCAACACGCGGAGGAGAAGGAAAAGATCCTGGCGGAGAACGCGGGGCTGCGGAGCATGATGGGCCTGGAAGAAGCCAACTCCCCGGCGGTCGAGACGATGCGGGAGACGGAGGACGGCGTGAACCGCGCGCTCCTACTCTCCGCGGTTGAAGAGATTAAACAACTTCGCACGCGAATCACCGTGCTGGAAGGTGAAGCCGCGAGGTCACGCATCTCCTCCTCGGGGTTCGGGTCGTTCTTCGGCGGGGGGAACGAAGGCGGCGTCGACAGCGCGCAGATGTCCAAGCTCACCACCGAGCTCGCGCGGTTAGAGGAGGACAACGGCCGGCAAAAGTGGATGATCGGAGAGAAGGACAAACAAATCAAAGAAGTCCAAGGTAAGTACGCCGCGTCCGCGGCGTACAAACTCCAGGAGAAGCTCCAGGAGTCCATGGAAGCACTGGAGGTCATGGCCAACTTACAGGCGGAACAGTTGCAGTACATGGAGGACCACGCGCTGCGCAAACTGGACGCGCAGGATACGCAAATCGCGGACGTCCAGGATGACCTCGACGTCAAACGCGCGCATCTCGCGCAGCTCAAGACGCTGATGAAGGGGTACTGGGAAACCGGCGACGACTCGTTGGTTCCGCCCATGCTCTCACTGGCGGGGTTCAGCAAGAAAGAGGCGATCGCGATCGACGCGAGCCGCGAGTCCCTCGCGACCGCGGGGCTCGGTGGTTTGGTACGAGGGTTAGGGCGGAGGGGCTACGGGTTTTACGAAAAGTTTCTGGTGGCGTGCGCTCCGCCCGCGAACCAGCCGCGGCGCGGTGACCGACTTACCGGACCGGATGACACGCCAGGTGGCGAGAGCCCGAGCCCGGCGCCGTCCACCGCGCCGCCCACGGCGGAGAGGATGGCGGATGACATCGCGGGCGAGATTGGTGAGTCCCCCGCGGCGGCGACGAATCCGGCGAAAAATCTATTCGCCACCTCGGAAGACGTCCCGGAATCCGCGGCGCCCACCCCGGAGAAGGCGGTTGACGACGTGAAGGGGCTCGCGAACGATGACTCCCTCACCCTCCCGTCGCCGCCCGCGAACCCCGAGGAGGGAATCACCGCGGTGGGGGAGTCAACGGAGTCAACGGTTGACTCAACGGTGTCAACGATGGCCGACTCTGAGCGCAAGGCGCCCGCCTCCCTCGCGCGGCGCCGGGAGAACGAGACCCCGGCGGAGAAGGCGAGGCGCGAGGCGGAGAAGTNGGCGCGTCGCGAGCGGCAGCGGCGATCCATCGATTTACCACCCCCAGGGTCCGCGACGCGACGTGGCAACAAGGGAGCAACCGAAGGCCACTTCGCCGGCTTCGAGGATGATTCGCAAAAGGAGAAGGAGCGCAAGGAGAAGGCCAAGGCTCGCGCGCCGTTGCCCGCGCCGAAGCTCAAGGGTAAGGCGGCGGAGCGGGAGGCGAGGCGCGTGAAGGAGGAGGAGGCGAGACGGGCGACGGGTGACGGGTTCGCGGGCTTCGGCAGCGACGAGACTAACGACTCGGACAGCGACTGACGATGATGATGAGTTCCATGTACCCATTTCATTATTCCGATAGATCGTCTACTTTGACGCCTTCTTGGCCTCGGGCGCGGGCTTCTTGGTGTCGCCGCGCGTCTCCTCCTTCTCGCCGTCGATGGGATCGTCCAGCGAGTCCGGGAGGACGTCCTCGTCTCCTTCGGCGTCCTCGCTGGATCCCTCCAGCATGTCCCCGTAGTACTTCGGGTCCGCGATCATGCAGTCCCGCAGCGCGGCGGTCTGCTCGGCGCACTTCTCCACGAAGTCCTCCTTGCCCTCCTTCGCGGCGTCGACGCAGTCCTCCCACGCGACGAAGGTGGCCTTGCACGATCCGCCCTTCATGAACTTGCAGAACCCGCACTCCTCCTCCTCCTCTTCCTCCTCCTCCTCCTCGCCGGCCTTCGAGCCCTCCTCGGCCTTCTTCTTCACATCGGCACCCTTTTCCTCGGTCTTCTCAGCGACGTCGTTAAGATCAGCGTCCACCGCCGCGCCGTCGCCGGGCTTGGATCCGGCCGCCCCGGCCTCGTCCTCCCGGTCGATCGTGTCGATCGCCGTCGTCGTCTCGGACCCTAGAGGCTCCCCGCCCCAAAACATGGAAGTGAACGCCCCAAGCATCGCCGCCGCCGACGTGTCTCTCGTTGTGGCGATGTTGCCATCACCGCAGGAAACCCTGATGCATCAGTCCAAAAGCGGTTTTATCCAAAAAGTTGCCGCGTGGGATTGGGGGCGGCACAACGAGCCGCCGCGGGGCCTCTGGGACGCCGGGGTTGGCGGCGGGGCATCGCGCGCGGGTCACNGCGAACACCTACTCACGCGATGTGCGGCGCCGCGAACAGCACNGAGGACGTGCACGCGTCACCCGCGCCCGCCCAACCCAACGCGGCGGACGCGAATGAAAATGCAAACGCGCCGACTTCTCCAACAAACAACGAGCCGAGGGACGAGAACGCGGTGGAGCTCAGCGCCATGCTCGCGGCGCTGCGCGAGCTTCGCGGGGAGATGAAGAGCGCGATCGACTCGCCGCTGATGCCGAACAGGCAGCAGAGGGTGCTGGAGCTCCTCCGGGACAGACCCGCGCTGGCGCATCGATGCGGCGTCTTCCCCGAAGTCCTCCCTTCACTCGTCGAGGCCAATCCCCCGGTGGCGATAGAGCTCGTGCTCTGCCTCGCGCGCGATCACCCGGCGCCGTCGAACAACCTCCCGGCGTTCTTCGAATCCCTGGTGTCCATGCCCACCAGCCTGCACTCCATGGAGGTGGTCAACAGGCTGGTATCCGACGCGAGCGAGCTGCTGCCGGATGAATTCATCAGGGCGTACGTGTCTGGATGCGTAGCCTCGTGCTCGCCTCACGCAGACGGAGCCTCCACGCCCACGTCCAGCCCGGGCGGGGATGGCATGTTGACTGGAGGCGGAGCATCAGGCGGGTTGTCACCATCCGTATCGAGCGGGTCATCGTCGGGCGGGCGGATGGTGCGGCTGGTGTGCATGTTCCTCCAGCTGCTGGTGCGGAAGAAACGACTGTTAAGGGGCACCGACGTCGCCGCGGAGGTTACCCAGTTTTGCGTGGAGAACATGCGGACGAAGGAGGCGGCGGCGCTGTACCGGCTGTTGGGGGCGGCGAACGAGGAGCCGGTGGGTGGGGGCGGC
>JGI24539J26755_10000944_pt1 | contig 13602 bp, 16 predicted proteins | sample NorSeaMetagenome_2_FD_26755 | JGI IMG/M metagenome (IMG submission 26755) | reverse complement strand
GATAATAATTATTTAAAAAATATTTAAAAATAAAAAATGAGTTTAGATTTTGTAGGTTTAACCTTTGACGGTATAAAGGCAGATGTTGAGTATTTTCTTGGCCAAGAACATAATAAGGGTAATATTTTATACTCTAAAGCTTCCCCTTACGGGCAAATATTAAGTGTGTTGGAAAACATGCATCAACTTTCATTTTTATATTTGAAAAATTCACTAAATCAATTTGATTTAGGTGATGCTAGTTCACTTAACAAAAGATATATTAGAAACGCTGCTATATCTACAGGTCACAACCCAAGTAGAGCAACTAGTTCTACAGGAACTTTAAAAATGACTATTAAATCTAGTTCGGATATTGAAGAAGATATATCTGGATCTAAGATAACAATATTTAATCGTTCAGGTATTAAAAATAAATCAAATTCGTTAGAATATATAATGAATATTGGGTCTGAGAAAACTACACATAATATAACACCTAACTATTCATTCTTTGTTCCTATAATACAAGGAAAATGGAAAACTATTATATTTACTGGAACTGATGATAATTATCAATCTTTCCAAGTATCTGAACAAGGTAATACTGATGTTGAAAATTTCAATGTTGAAGTTGTTGTAGATGGTAATTTGTGGGAAGTTAAGAATCATTTATATGAAATGTTACCTGATGAAAAAGCTTGTGTAGTTAGAACAGGATATAATGGAGGTATTGATATTATATTTGGTAATGGTGGATTTGGTTCAGTACCCGGAATTGCTTCGATAATAGAAGTTAATTATATTATATCTAATGGATCTGATGGTAACTTATTTAGTAAATCAATAAACGACTGGGTTATATTAGATGATGTAATTGATGGTAGCGGACAAGTAGTAGATATAACAGATTTATTTGATATAACAATTTTTACTGATATTAATTTTGGAGCAGATGCTGAAAATATATTATTTACTAAGAATATATTACCTATAGCTAGTAACAATTATGTATTAGCTTTACCACAACAATATGCTTACTATATAAAAAGATTGGGTGTATTTACACATGTAAACGCTTATGAGGAAAATGGAACTATTTTTGTTACCGTAACACCTAATGTTAATTTATTTAAAGATTCTAATTCGGATTATTTCACAATAGATATAGATGCTTTTATTTTAGATGATATAGAAAAAGCTAAGATAGACCAATATTTAAAATCTAGTGGTACTATACAATTAACAAGAAAATATAAAATAATAACACCTAAATTATCTTATTACGCTATTAATATATCTTACATATCTTATAGTGATGCTACAGATGATTCTATTAGATCACAGGTTTTAAGTACACTATCTGATTATTTCTTAGACTTAGGTTCTGGTAATAGAATACCTCGTTCTGAATTAGTTAGATTGATATCAACAAATATTAAAGATATACATTCATTGGATATACAATTTATTTCTAAGAAAAATGAAGATTATCATTTAGAACAAAAGAAAAGAGTCGAAAATAAATTAAAAAACTTAGAAAGTAATTTATCAACAACTGATATAAAAGATGATCCTAATTATAATAGAAATAAAGTATTAGGTATCGATCCAATAATGGGTGATATATTATTTGATCCAAATGAGATACCTTTAATAAGAGGTGGTTGGAAAGATAGAAATGGTAATATGTATTCTGACGCTATAGATAGCTTAGGTCTAAAATCAGTTAACATGATTAAAAAAGGAACTATTGATAGAAAAAATAAATAAATATGTTACAAAATAGAAAAGAACTTCCAGAATTGTGGAGTTTAAAACATAGAAATGATAGTGAAGATAGACATGTTGATTATGAGAATTCTATATTAGATAACTCACTATCACCATATTTATATGAAAACGATGTTATGAATGGTTACTTAAAGAGACTACAAAAATTAACATCTGTTCTTATTGATCAAATGAATGTTGCTAAAAACTTTAAAAATCATTTAGTAGATAAATATCATTATAAACAATTAGGGTAATTAATATATAGATTATGTTAAAATATAATGAATTCGTATTAGAAAGCAAATTAAATAACTTAGAAGAAGTAAATGAGGGTTTTAAAGAAATAGCTCTTTCTTTATTATTATTGACTGGTGTTATTGGAGCTAAAGGTCAATATGCTAAGGTTGTTAAAAATCCAACTGATGGGTTTGTACAAAATGTTGAAGATTTTGTGTACAATAAAGATAATGTTAATAAACTTTGGGATATCATAGATAATGATAAAAACAAAAAATTTGACGATAAAGAAGAATACGAACAAAAGTTAAAATCTAGTATTGATTTACTGAAACAAAGATCTGATAAAATTGACAATAAAAAGGTTAAATTTAAAAGAGCTGAGGTTTCTATAAAAGATACTTCAAGAATAAATGAATTATTGAAAAAGGGATGGTTACCTGAACAATTATTTATTACACACAATACAATAGTTAAAGATACATTAGTTGAAAAGATGGATTCTGTTATTATTTCTTATTTTAATGATGCTTCTTTTAAAACTGGAACTTGGGAATTAACAAATTCCTTTAAAAATGATATTAAAAATACTATATTAACAATATCATCTGATGAAAATTTAGAGATTAGTGGAATAGAAATATCAACATCAACTGATAAAGAACCTATTGAAATAGGTAATAAAAAATTATCGGAAAATAGAGCTGGTTCTGTGATGGATTATATTAAAACTATAATATCTACAGATATTAGCACAACTGATGATAATGGTAATTCTTTGATATTGTATGATAAAGGTCCTGATATATATTCAAAATCAATGACTAGACAAGAAAGAGAAACGGCTAGAGAAATAACTAAAGAATATAGAAGTGTTGTTATTACTATAAAAGTAAAGTCTAATTATAGGTATGATAAACCAACTACTATTAAAAAAATTATTGAAAAAGAGGAATTAGTTCTTATTAGAATAACAAAAGAAGAAGGTAAAAATTGGACAGATAATTATCAACCAACTAGAAAATATAAAAGACCTAAGAATAAAAAAAGTAAATTCAATGGTAAGTCATTTAAATGTCCACAAGGATTTTAATTATAGAATCCTAATCAACTATTTTACTATACTCTTTAGGTTTAAGAATTTCTAATTCATCATCTTCGTTTTGAATATTCATTAAAACAATTAAGTATCCTATATAGTTAGTAGTTCTAATAACAGATATATTTTTAGCTATATCACAACTATCACAAACATTTTTAATTAAAAGTATTTTTTTATGTTCTGGGCTATTATACCAACCATATAATGTTGTTTTTGTTTCCCATTTAAAATAATCTGAGTTTTCCTTATTAAATAAATAGTTAATATTAAGTCCCATTTTATCTACAAATAATTTTGTCATACCTAAATATGTTTTAACCCACATATGATATCCATTAATCATATATGAAGTTAATCTACCATCTTGTGATTTTCTTATGTAATAAACACCATCATCCCTTTTTGTTTTACTTTTTTCTTTTATAAAATCTTCATAAGTTGATGTTAAAGTTATTATTGCGAATTTAAATTCAAAATCACTTAACCAAAAATCTTGCTGTTTGGTATAAACAAATGATTTAAATGATTCAAATCTTTCCTTATTAAGTTTTCTATCTCTAAGTGGACTAATAGTATCTGGTATTGTAATCCATTTGTAAAAAGAATCTAAAAATTCACTAGATTTTTTTATTTTACCACTTTTGTAAAACATATCTATAACATATATTACACTTAAACTTCGGTATTCCATAGATTTGTAAGAACTACTATTACCAATTTTAAAACCAGAATATGATAGATTCTCATTACTACTTATAATTTCTGGATGATATGCCCAGTCTTTTGGATTAACAACCTTTACATTTTTTAAATATTGAGCGTGTATATTAGTAACATTTTTTCTTAATTTTAAAGAAGGTTTCAATTCTTGTAATCCATAAGATTTTCTTAAAATATTAACTTCTTTCATTAACACCGAATCATACTTACTAAAAGTATTTGATACTTGTGATATAGAAGTTAAACTTATGAGTAATAATATTGTTAGAATCTTATACATAGTTTGTAATATACGGATTTTATTTCGTTATGCAAAATTTATATATAGTATATGATTAAAAGATTTGAATTATTTTTGGAAGATGTTGAACCATTAAAGGCGGAACAACAACCAACTATTGTGTTTACTGATGTTGTTAAATCTTCGGAGTTATGGACAAAAGATCCTAAACTAATGGAAGAAAGATTGGATAATCATTTTAATTTAATAAATGAAAAGGCAAAAAACTGGGGTGGATTTGTAGTTAAAACTATAGGTGATTCATTTATGATTTATTTCGAACCAACAGACAACTCTTTATTGGAAGCTATTAATTGTTCTATTGATATAATGAATGATGAAGAATTAGAACTAAGAATAGGTATCTGTTATGGTGAAATGAGAGAAAGAGAATATATGATGCAAAATGCTAAACTAAAAGATTACTTTGGTAATACAGTAAACACAGCTTCTAGATTAGAATCAAAGGTTTGTGATGAACCAAATTGTATATCATTTTCTAACATAGACGAAATAACACAAAAACAAAGTGCTGATATTTTAGAACTTATAGAAAATTATAAATTCTCTAAATTAAAATATTCTGATGATTGCTCCAATGATAAAGAAAACATAGGAAAAAGGTCAGGTAGATTATTAACAAATGTTGATATAGAAGAGTGTAGAAGTATTCAAGATTTAAAAGGAGTCAAAGATATAGTAGCTTATAAATTTTATGTTAAATAAATATATTTAAAATTATATTTAAAATAAGTAAAACTAGATATTATATTTAATATATAACTATAGAAATAATTAAAATTCTAATGGATAAAAATATGAAAATACAAGGATTCAGAAAATTTTCACAACTTGGTGAGAAAAAGGAAGAATTAGACCCAGTTGAGTTATCTGATGGTAATTTAACACCAGACGAGCTTCCAATGAACCCTAATTTACCTGAAGAAACTAAAAAAGAAGAAGTTCCTGCTTCTACTAAAGAATTAAAAGAACCTAGAAAATCTAAATCTAAAGTTAATGAGAATGTTAAGAGAATTGGTAAAATAGCTAAATTTCCTAAAAACTCAAAGGCATCAACTGCTTATAACTACTTAGAAGATATTAAAATATCTAAAAAGTCTATTTGGTATTTAATGATTGAGAAACAAGATAATGAATTACAAATGGTTAAATATAACAACAAAGAAGGTGTTAATTTAGCACAATTTGTTAGTGAGTTAAAAACTTACTATATTGATATGTATAAAGGAAACAAAGAAGTTTGTGAACAAGTAAACAATATTTCTATTGGTGGTAATGATAAATTTACTACTATTACTAACATTCCATTAATACAAGTAAATGGTAAAAAAATAATTTCTAGAATAACAGAAGATTTAATTAGATTATTAAGTAAGTAAAAATATTATAAATAAAATTTATAAACCATAGCTATTCAAAATAGACTATGGTTTTTTTATCTAATATAAAAATGGAATAAATATTATAAAATAACAATAAAATGTTGTATCTTTATAATATGGATTATAATTAAATAGTATATAAACAAATATAAATTTTTTGTATATAAATAAGTAATAAAAATAAAGTAAAATATGTTAGAAGTAAAAAAGTTTTGGAGTCCTTCTTGTGGACCGTGTAGAATGTTGGGACCTATTATGGAGAAAGTTTTATTGGATTATCCAGCAATATCACTAGTTGATATCAATACAGATGAAGATGCTAAAAGTGGTGGTGATAACATCAATAAATATAGTATTAGGTCAATACCAGCAGTCTTTGTAGAAAGAGATGGTGTTGTGATTGATAAATTTTTAGGAGCTAAGTCAGAACAAGATTTGAGAAGTTTTTTTGATTCGTTAAATTAAAATAAAATGGAAAATATAATAGATTACTATGTTATGTGTGATAATAAAGCCGTTCTAAGTTTTTGGGAAGAATCTAATGGAGATGATGAGATATCATTAGATGGGTGTTCGATACACCTAACAGAAACAGACAGAAAAGAATACATTAAAGAAATATACTCTAGTCGTGGTGATGATATACCAGAGTCATATGATAGACCTATTGGTAATTTTGGATACAACGCTTATATAACAGATGAGATAAATAAAAGATTATTAGAAAACAAAAGTATCAGATTAACACAAGTAGAGTTGAAAAACTTAATGAATATGGAAGAAGTTGTTATTGAATATCTTTAACCTTTAAAGTCTTTTCCATCCAATGCTTGTTTAATCATATCGTTCATAGAACGGTTGTCTACAATATCAGGTGGTTTCGTACCACCTTTTTTTGTTTCCTTTTTTTCTGATTCTTCTTGGTTACTACCCTTTAAATCAAATTCATCAACATCACTTCTAAGTTCTTTGTAGAATTTCTCTAATTCAGTTCTTTGTGTTGAAGAGAATTTAGCGTTTTCTCTTATCTGTGATATAGTTTGATTAACTACTTCATACATCCTAGCAGAATTATCACCATTGTCGATTTGTTTCAACATAGTAATGAAATTCTTTCTGGTCATTTTAGATAAAAATATAGTTTCGGCATAAACTGAAGCATCTTCTCTAATCTTATTTTTTATATAAGAATGTTTTTTCAAAGAAGGTAAATCACCAAAATATAAATCAACTAAAGATTCTATAACATCAGTAGATTTTTCTATTGATGATTGTATATCAGAATCATAGTCATATAACTCCATACTACCCAACTCTGGTAAATCTTCTAAATCAGCCAAATGTTCAGATAAATCATAAAATCCACTAGACTCGGATTGAATTTTCTCAAACTCATCTTTAAGTCTTTCTCTATCTTTATCTTTTTTATTCTTTTTTCCTTCTTCTTCAGACATTTATATAAATTAATTTTTTACCGTTTCTAAGAAACTCTTAATAATCTTATTTATAAGCTTGGATTTATTAATGTTATTTATATCACAATAATCATTAAACTCTTTATCAACCTCTTTATCAATAGAAAAACCAACTTTAGCTTTATTGATACCTTGTTTTCTACCCATTTCGTATTAGTTTTATTTTTATATATTAATAAAAAAATTCCATTTTTTCACTTTTATAAAAAAATATATAAAATATGAAGAAAAAAGAAGTCAAGGAGAAAAAGATAGTATTTGATACTGAATTGGTGGATCACTATACTGAACAGATACACGATGGTGTTATACTTAAAAGGTTTCAGAATCCTTGGTTGAAAGGTGAAATAGGACTCAGAAGGTCAGGTTTGGTTTTTCAAATGTCCAAAGAAGAACAGGAAGAATATGTGAAATGCGCTTTGGATATTCATTACTTCACTGAAAAATATTGTAAAGTTAAAACCGAAGATGGTACGGTTAATAATATTAAATTGAGAAAATATCAAAAAGAAGTTTTAAATGATTTCGTTGCAAAACGATTTAATATATTATGTGCTAGTCGTCAGGTAGGTAAAACAATTATGACATCTATTTTTATGATACATACTATTCTTTTTAAGAATGATAAAAACATAATGATTATAGCCAACAAAGGAGATACCGCTAATGAGATTGTTGAGAAAATAAAAGCTATTTATATTCTATTACCATTTTTCTTAAAACCTGGAATAAAGGTATGGAATCAAAAATCATTAACATTTGATAATGGGTGTAAGATTAAAACATCGGCTAGGTCTAAAACACCAGCTATTGGTTTCACTATTGATATATTATACATGGATGAGTTTGCTCACATACCATCCACTATAATAGAACCTTATTATACAGCTGCTTACCCTACCGTATCCGGTATAGATAACTCTAAGATTATAATAACATCAACACCAAATGGTATGAACCTTTTTCATAAATTATTAATTAATGGTGAAAGACTACCTGGTGATCCTCTTAAAAACAGATATAACGCTAAACGTGTTTATTGGTATGAAGTAGATGGTAGATTTGTTACGTTTATTAGATTAGATCCTTATAAGTTAAAACAACATGGATTAGAAAAGGAATTAGTTCTTAGTAAGATAGAACAAGAATTTGGATCAAAAACTAAGGTTAACTTAAAATGGGATAATGATATAGAAAGAGATGTTATTAGTGTTTTCAATAATGATGATGTTTCCGATGATGTGGTTAGAACTTTTACGTTTTTACACAATGATAGAGAAATAAACATATTAGAACTCGGTGAATTAACGACATGGAAAGATGAAGCTATTAAAGATATTGGTAGTTTAGATGCTTTTAATCAAGAATATGGATTGAGGTTTATAAATGGTAGTAGGTCATTGTTGAATGAAAATATTATAAACGAATTATTAAATAAAAAGAAAGAATATGAATTTATTGAAATTGATAAATTTTCAGATAAACTAAGATTTAATTATGAAGATTTAAAATGGGTTCGAGATGAAGAAACGTTTAAAATAGAATCGGTTAAAGATTACAAAGTAGTTTTATCAGTAGATATATCAGAAGGATTAGGACAAGATTATTCTATTATTAACATATTTAAGATAGATTTAAAAAGTAAAGAACTAATAGAAAAACAAAAACAAAGTTGTTCATCAATAGTAGATTTCTTTTGTTTAGAACAAATAGGAACATTTAGAAATAACTACATATCAATTAAACAATTATCAGAATTACTTTACATGATATGTTTTGAATTATTAGATCCTGAGAATGCTAAAGTGGTATTAGAATTAAATAACTATGGTGGTACTTTATTAGCTGAAATGCCAAATATTTTTGATGGAAATAATGAATATGGATCTGATATCTTTTTAAGATATAAACATAGAGTAGATGCTACTGAGGAAAAAATAGGATTAAAAATTGGAGAATCCAGTAAAAAGATTTTAATAAAAGAGTATCAAGATTTGATGACTAGAAAATCTTTCAGTATAACTAACCCAGATAATATAAATGAAATAACTACATTTGTCAAACACACTACAACTGCTGGTAATATAAGATATGCAGCCGATGGTTCAGCTCATGATGATTTAGTTATGACCGTTGTTAACGCTTGTTCATCTTTTCAAAAAGTTCAATTTAAAGAAATGGCTGAGGAATGGTTAGAAAAATTCGCTTCGACAGAAATGAAAAACTACATTAATGAATGTATGGAAGAATCCGAATATATTGAATCAGTTGATTATAAACAAGTTTTAGATGTCAAAAATAGAAGTGGATTGATAAATAAATCAAATAGATATACTAGAGGTAATGGATATCGTGGTGATGGATATGGTAGAAGAGGATATCGAAATTAATTGATATAATCCAAAACCTCCTTTATTTTAAAATTGGGATTAGATATTTTTAAGTTATAATCTTTAAATAATGTAAAATCTTTATCATCAGAATCCAATCTTCTTTTCATATCATCATTAAAATCATTTCTTTCTTTTATTCTATCTTCTAATACCTTTCTTTCGATATCTAAATAAACGATACAAGAATTTTCTAATAGATTTTTTTCTTTGAGAACTTTAACTTCACCTGGTGTTAATATACAAAGTTTAGATTTCTTAAAATCATTTATTGATATTCCATAATACCAAGTAGTTTCTTTGTTTATGTTGAATTTTTCGTGTGTTATGAATTGATTAGAATTTATCCTTTCTAAGAATAAATCCTCTTGTATAAATTTATAATCAATACCTTCTTTTTCACCAGACCTTTGTGGTCTAGTTGTTTGTTTAACTAAAAAGTCTGGTATTAGTTTTGATAATTCATTAAACAGGTGATTTTTACCCGAAGCGGATTTACCTGTTATTATTATCTTATCAAAAATCATAAATATTATATTTAAAAAATAATTATTGTTTAACTTTTTTTGGTTTATTTAAATCAAATTTTATAAAGTCTGTATAACTCATAACATTAGACTTAGGTGTGAAATCTAAAACAGGTTGATTTAAATCAACTCCCTTATCAGAAGTTTTCTTTTTCTTTGTCTTATTTGTATATAAATCAGTAAATCCTCCTAATGGTATTTTTAGTTGAGACATTTTTTTAGAACTACCTGTATTATAAGGAACCGAAACATCACCAGAACCAACAGTACCACCACCATCTGTGAAATTAGCACCTACAGTAGAACCAGCAAATGAAGATGGTTGAGCAGATACAACAGCTCCCATACCAGCAACTGCGGGTCCACCACCATCAGAATCTTCATTAAGTTTTTTAGAATTTAATATAACATCCATATTATCATCAAAGAATGTTTCCATATCTACGATATCTTTATCTTCTAATGATTCTTCTCCCTTTACAATATTCATATGTGAAATATACGGTTTTATATCCTTACTTCCAAATGATCCATATCCTAATATTATATCACCTTCTACTTTACCACCTTTATATAAAAAATGATAAGTTGTTTTACCTGAACTAAAATCAGTATAAAATTCAAAGTCATCTATATTATAAAATGTAGTGACATTTGGTCCAAACTTTTCATTAAATTTTCTTATAATCATTATATTTTATTTATTTTATTATTTAACCATAAACTTTATATTAATAAAGTATATTAATATATGAGTAAATTAACATTTAATCTCGTTAGGGTTGGTTTAATTATATATATAAAAAATAAAAATTCAGTTTTATAAATGAGCAAATTTAAACAATTAGAACAGAAGAAAATTCTTAAAGAACTTGATTATATAGAAACTGATTTTGAGTTTAAAAATGAAATAATCTCTGAAGTAGATTCTGAATTCATTAATAATGTTAATGAATTCCTTAAAGGTAGACCAGACTTAAAAGAACTTTTTGATAAAAAGATGGGTAAAAAGTTTGATGACGCTACAGATAATAAAAGTAGCGATGAAAACAATAAAGATGAGGAAGGAGGTGAAAAAGTAAATCCAGACCAAATAGAAGATAATTTAAACGGTGATAGTGATGTTAGTGAAGAAGTTGAAATAGAACCTAAGAAAGAAAAGTCTCCTAAAGTTAAAAAGATATACAGAGAAATTGTAAAATTAACACATCCAGATAAAGTAAAAGTTAAAAAATTAAATGATTTATATTTAAAAGCTACTGAATATTATGAATCAGATGATATAACTGGATTATACACTATTTGCAATGAATTAGGAATAGAATATGAATTAGATGAATCTGATAACGAAAGTATTTTATTAAAAATAAAATCTTTAAAAGGTAAGATAGGATTTATAGAATCAACTTTTACTTGGAAATGGTATTCAGCTAAAGATAAAGAAAAGGAAAACCTTATATTAAATTATATTCAATTGCAATTGAATTCTTAAACAATTTTTGAACTAACTGAATTGTTCTTCATTAAATCAACCAATTCGATATTGTTTAAAAACCTTTTGAACATTGTTGTTTCATCTAATAAATTCTGTAATTCCCAGTCATTAGTATTTGATGTCTTATAAATATAATTACTATCGTTGTGGAATAGTTCTATTGTTTTAGATGATAGTATATCATAAAATCTTTTAACATCACCATTTACTTTAAAAAGTTTAACATTAGTCCATTCCATCTTATCCTCATCCCACATTTCTAATATTAGATAAATAGGATTTTCTAATTCATTAGATTCTATATTATAAATAAACATAAATTTCAAAGATATATTTAAGAAAGTTTCTATATCATCTGTATCTTGAACCGTAGATTTTTTAAGACCTAATGAAGATAAAGAATTTATAAATTCCACATTTTCTGATAAATAATCTAAATCTTTCTTTGTGAAATCTTCTTTAACTAATTTTAATGTTTCAAATAAATCTAATTCTTCACCAGAAATAGAAGAAATCAAATCCTTTTCTATTATAGACATAGATTCTAATATGTTATCTACCGAAAAAGATTCTAAAAACTTAGTATAATTAAATATTCTCATAAACTATATATAAATATATTTTATTCATACACGACCAAATCGTTAGTTTTTGATGTTTCAATTATTTTCAATGTAATATTTAAATATATACTATATAAAAAATAAATAAAAAATATGTTAAAAATTAAGATTATTTCAAAATCTGATGGAGTTAAAGATTCAGATCACATGTTTTTTGGTGGTGTTAATGGTAATAAGGCTGTTTTAACTTCTTATGAAGAAGCTGAAGCATTTGATTATACTATTAATATTAACCAAAAATTACAAGAAGTGAAAAGTAAAGAAAATGTAACAGGTTGTTACTTAGTGAAAAAATAAAAAAAATTAATTAATTATGAAAAGAATAATATTTAAACAAGAAGACCTTTCTAACCTTCCTTCACCCGAAGCAGGATATTTAAGTATAGGTGTTTCTGAAAACGGTGGGTTATCCACTATATCACCTGATGGAACTATCTCAGCGGTAGGTGGTGGATCATCTTTAGATCCAACTAATACTATTAGTGGGTTTAATAATGAATTATCTGGTGGTTATAACAATACTATTGGTGGTACATACTCTACGTTATCTGGTGGTTATAATAATGAAGTTGGTGGTGAGAATCAAACTATATCAGGTGGATATCAAAACTTTGCCAAAAGTTTAGTTGGAACTCAAGAAAATTCTACTATTGGTGGTGGATTTAAAAATACACTATATCAGATATCTGCAGCAACTATTGGTGGTGGAATGTTTAACTATTCCGACAACACTCAAAATTCTACAATATCTGGTGGTTATAGAAACACAACTAAAAGTGGTTATTCACCTACAATATCCGGTGGATATTGCAACTATTTAGACAGTGCTGATCATTCTACTATTGGTGGTGGATTTAAGAACTCAACTAGTGGTGGTAGTGCTTTTACTATCTCAGGTGGATATAAAAACTGGGCTGATAATGGTTCTTCATTTACTATATCTGGTGGATATTGTAACACTGTTACTGCTGGTGCTAGTATTACTATCTCAGGTGGATATAAAAACTATGCTGATAGTGGAGCTAACTCAATTGGAGGTGGTAAATTTAACACGATGACACAAGGTGGTGGTTTAACTATATCTGGTGGATATTGTAACTACGCACAAGATGGATATAACACTGTATCAGGTGGATATAGTAATAGTGTTTCAGGAGCTTATAATGGTATATCTTCTGGGAAATCTAATATGATCACCAACGGAGTTTGGAATAGTATGTCAGGAGCTTATAACACATCAAGTAGCAATTACGCATCAACTATATCAGGATATAAGAATGGTATGACCTCATCTTCACACTCAAGCATTTCAGGAGCTTATAACGCAATTGAATATGTTTACCAATCATCTATATTAGGAGGTAGAGAGAATACTGTTTCCGGTACCTATGAAGGTGACTTTACTTTTAGATCATCTATTGGTGGTGGATATCAAAATACAATTACTACTTCATGTTATTCAGCTATAGTTGGTGGTCATAATAATGAAATTAGTGGTTTCACATCTTCTTTTGTAATTGGTAGTAACATTACTGCTGATAGAGATAACACTACATTTGTTGAGAATTTAACTATAACTAGTTTACCAACATCTG
>JGI24539J26755_10000943_pt1 | contig 13603 bp, 15 predicted proteins | sample NorSeaMetagenome_2_FD_26755 | JGI IMG/M metagenome (IMG submission 26755) | reverse complement strand
AATAAATATAAGTAAAAAATATCATTTTTTTATATTTTTATCAAAAATATATAAAAAAACAAATTTACTTTAAAGTATTATTAAATGGATAAAAAAGAAAAAATGAAATCTCCTGCATATTTTGATAAAATAGCAAAAAATTATAAATTATATGATACTGAAATTGGTGCAGATAATTTAGAATGGTGTGTAGTAGTAAAAAATAATAGATATGTGTGGGTTAGAAAAACAGAAGACATAGAATTAATAAAATGTGAATTAAAAAATAATAATTCATTTATTAATGAATCAATTGATGTAAAAAATGAAAAGAAAGGAAAAATAAAAAAAAAATATACACAGTATAATGAATTTTTAGAAAAAAAAATGAAAGAATTAAGAGAAAGTAATATCGAATTAACACCAAAAAAATTATTTTCAGTAGCAGTAACAGAATGGCACAATATAAAAAATAACAAAGAAGAATTGAATGACTATTTGTATAATAATATTAAAAAAAATGATTAAGATATTTAAAAAAATAATATATTATATAATTATATAATTTATGTATAATATATTATTAAATTATAATAAAACAATTGTATTAGTTGATAGTAGTTATTATGTCTTTTATAGATATTTTGCAACATATAAATGGTATTCAATGCAGAAAAAAACAGATATGTATACAGAAGAAGAATTTTCAGCATCATTTATCAAACATATGCAATCCGATATTAAAAAATTATGTAAAAAATGGAAAACAGATACTAATAATATTATCTTTTGCGCAGATTGTCCAAGATCTAAAATATGGAGAAATGATATATATACAGAATATAAAATAACTAGACAGCATCAGCAAAATTTTAATCAAAATATTTTCAATGTATTTTATAATTATATTGAAAAAAATGAATTAAATATTATAAATATTGACCGACTAGAGGCAGATGATGTTATTTATTTAATTCACAAAAAAATTAAAAATACAGCCAAAAATATTATTATTATTACAAACGATAATGATTATTTGCAATTAATATGCGATAATACAGATATAGTAAATATGCAATTTAAAAATATTAAAAATAGAACTAAATGTATAAATGGAATAAGTAATTTATATTATAAAGCATTAATTGGTGATAAAAGTGATAACATTCCAAAAGTTTCTAGTTCTATTAATAAAGATTTAGCATTAGAATTATCATCATATAGTATTAATTCTCTTGAAAAATGGTTATCAGAACATAATATATATGATAAATTTATGTTTAATTTAAAATTAATATCATTTGCACATATTCCACAAGAATATAATAATATATTTGAAAATGAATATAGTTTCGAAATTTAAATTTAAAAAAAATATTATAAATTAAAATAATAAAACTCTATAAATTTGAATAAAAATTTTTTACATCCGTATTTATTATAAATGCTTCTTTTTCTAAATTAATTAGTTTTATACTATTTAAATTTTTTGCTCTTGATATAGCTGTATATAATTGCCCCGCTGCAAAATTATTAGAACTAGCATCTATTTCAATCGCGTCTAATGTAGAACCTTGTGATTTATGTACGGACATAGCATATGCTAATGATATAGGCATAAAATTAATAAATGTACTATCATTAATATTTTCATCTCTATAATAATCAATTCTATGTAATGTATTATTAATATCACAAAATATAACATATAATTTATTTAATTTAATAATATAACCTCGTGTTCCATTAATTAAACCATTATCAATATTAATATTTCTATTTATCATTACTTGTGCATTTTTAATTAAAGAAATAGTATAATCTTCATTTTTAATTTTTTTATTATTGGTACTAAAATTATAAGTATAAACACTATTAATATCATCTTTTTCTTTATTAATTTCATTATCAAAATTTAAACCAGGATAACATTCAATAGTATTATTTAATATATGTTTTTCCAATAAATCATCTAATAAATTTACATTATTATTAATACAATATTGAATATTAAAATGATTTTTATTTATTTTATTAACATCAATATTTAAACAATATAATTTAGTTGGTAAAATATTATTAAATTTAGTATTATTAAGATTTAATAATGTATTATATGTTTTTAGAGATATTTTTCCAATTCTAATTTTATTTAAAATTTTTTGAAATAAAATATCATCTTTATGTCGCATAGACTCTGTTAACTCTATATTTTTCATTTCTATTTTATTCCATAATTTTGATTGAAAACAATATAATCCATTGATAGGTGGCAATTGACAAAAATCTCCTATTAATATTAATTGAATATTTCCAAAAGGTTTATTATTATTATTAATTTTACTTAAATAAAGCGAAATTTTTTCAAATAATTTCGAATCCATCATAGAAATTTCATCAATAATTAATGTCTGTAATTCTTTTAAAATATTTAATTTTTTTTTATTATTTAATAATTTATTATATAAATTATCAACCGTATCATCACCTTTATAAATACCTAAAAATGAGTGCAATGTTTGACCTTTGATTAGAATTGCAGCGGCACCAGTTAAAGCAGTAACGCCATATTTTATATTTTCATTATTTAAATATTCAATTATTTTTTTTAATGTATATGATTTACCTGTACCAGGTGAACCAGTTAAAAATAAACTATCTCTATTTTTAACAATATTATATGCCTCAATTTGTTGAAGTGTTAACATTAATATATATAAATATATTATATATATATTATATATATCAATTTTTATTATATATAATATAAATATGGACGAATATTATCCATTATATATTAAAGAATTTTATGAAAATAAAAAAAATTGCCCTAAATGTGATACAAATAACTTTAATATTAATGAAAAATTACTTTGTTCTTATTTAGAAGAATGTAATAAATGTTCAAGAATGTCTCTTTATGGAGAAAATCAAATTATTAATTTAAATGGGGGTCATATTCCAAGAAGTTACTATACTGAAATGTGTACTTGTAGAAATAGAAATGTATATTCAAAAATTATTAAATGTAGTAATTGTATTAACTGTGAAAATTGTAAAGAAGAATTAATGAGTTGGGAATTTAAAAATATTAAAACTATAACTGATAAACATTTATGTAATAAATGTTTTAAAAAAATAAATTATGAAATTACTCAAAATACTAATTATTAACCAAATGTACTTTCACCATTATATGATATATATATAAATCCATCATCTCTTTTATGTTCTTCATATATATTCGTTAATGAAGCGGCAATTGGTGGTAATACATTATTAATAAATATAAAGATAGTCTCATCGCTCCTTAATTTAATACGTTTTCTAATAACAGTTACAAGTTGTCCTATTGTTAAATCACAAGGAACTAAAAATTTATGTTTATCTATATCTGGTAAACTACAATTATTTCCTTTATATACAATAATAGGATATCTATCAGGATATTTTTCTCTCATACGTTTTGATTCAATTACTCTATGTGGAAAATCTACAATATTATAATAAAATCCATAATCTTTCATATTACTTTATTCTTTATTTATATTTAAAATAATTCTGGATTATCTGTAATTATACCACTAATATTTATATCTTTTAAATCTTCTAAATCTTTTGAATTATTTATAACATGACAATATACTTGAATTTTTTTCATACATTCTTTTATATTATTAATATTATTTTTATTATATGCTAAATTTATACTATAACATTCATTATTTTTAACAAATTCCTCCCAATCATCTGGTAATTCATCTACAATTAATGATCTTTTATAATTTGGTAAATATTCTTTTAAATATTTTATTATATCACGACTATAAGAAGATATTACAATTTCATTCTTGTTTGAATGATAATTTGATATTCTTTTAATAACCTCATTAACTAATTTTAAATCATCATCATAATATGATTTTAATTCTAAAAAAATATTAATTTCTAACTGACTACATAATATAATAAATTCACTTAATGTAGGTATTTTTTCATTTTTAAATTTTCTAGAAAAAATAGAACCAATATCAATCAGTTTTAATTCATTTAATGTAAAATTTTTAAAATTACCTTTAAAATTACTTAATCTATTTAATTCTTTATCGTGAAATACCATTGGTATATTATCTTTTGATAATATTACATCAATTTCTATCCATTTTTTATTTATTGATTTAATTGCATAACATGATGCAAATGTATTTTCAGGTGCTATGTTAACTGCACCTCTATGACCTATTATTTTCATAAATACTCTCTTATCTATAAAAATAGTACATTTCTTTATTTTTTTTTAATTTTTATAAAACATTTTTAAAATTAAAAAAAAAGATGGAAATGTACTATTTTTATTATATAAAATCATAACCATCAATCTTTTTCTCAATTCTTTCTAATCTTTCAATAATATTTTCTAACAAATCATAATATTTTTGACCACCTGCCGTTTTAATTTTTTTTTTAAACTTTTCTTGTGATAACATTTTGCTTTGCTTTTTTTTTTCTCTTTCTTCAAATGATGACATTTTACATTTCATACATTTTTCTAAATATTCTACATCATACCATTTATATTTTTCAGCCAATTCTTTAATATTTTCCTTATTATATTCTGGAAATATTATTTTATCCAGAATTCTTGATCTAATACTACCAACAGTTCTTTTAAATTCTTTGGCAATTTCTTCATGATATTTATTATCATTTACTAATTTAACTAATAACTCATCTTCATAAGTTTCCCATTTTTTCCCAGCATTACAAATTTCAGGATTTGATCTTTTATACATTTTATATATGATAAAAGATAGTATATTTTAATCATTTTTTAATTTAACAATTATTCTATGATAATTAAAATAGATAAAGCAAGCGAATTCGGATTAAGATAATAGATATGGGAAAATTTGAGAAGATCATTGGTTATTTTGTTTTTTAGATATGAATCATTTAACTTTTATTGTCTTGAATTAAACAAATTTCAGAATAACTGCTTAGCAAAAACTCTGTAATGTGAGATACTTTTGAGGTGAAAATAAATATTCGGTGTAACGATGTATTGATTCGTAGTGTTCTTGACTTGCATGCTGATAGTCGAAGTACCAAGTTCGTTCCAAAAGCGTAAGTCGTCTATTTTGTACTGCATCACGATATGGCCTGTGTCTTCGTTTTCGACCATGAATTTTTTAGATACATTCTCACGGCACGCAGAGGTCGCCGAATGCACGTAAACCATTATTAGGACGTCGACCTTATCATCGAATGTTTCCATCACGCATTCAAACTCAGCAGGTCCTCCCGTCACGTAAACCTCGTCGTTTATAACCACACAGGTGTTGTGGTCAATAGCGTGTTTTCCTTGAATCGCACGCTTTTCGTTCATAAGTTCCACCTCATGTTCTTCTATAGCCATCTCGAACTTTGTGAGGTGTTCTTCCAATATGTGTTCCTGAATGACGTAAAGCCCATACTCGATGATACTATGAGGAGATATGTTGCTTTTGTTCCACATCACACCTGGTTTGAGATACGATGAACTGGATGGTTTTTTCTTGTATTTTTTCCACATAGAAACCCTTTTGACGCTTTTTGTGTTGTCAGAGTCTTGTGAGTTAATAGATGTAGTCGAAAGCATAGAATCACTTGACATGACCCGTCGTAATTCGCATTTTTCGATGTCCTGATTATTGCAAGTATCCGAAGCAGAAGACGGGGTGTGTGACTTATTACGAATAATCGCAATATCACGATTATCTTCCATCGCCTGCATGAACAATTCGATGTTGTCTTCGACAAGCGACTCCAATGAACCCTGTGTCTCAACCGAAACTACGCAGAAATTATTGATCACAGTGCGAATGTGCTTGTCGAAGACCTCAGTGATTTCGTAGCGATCGTTCATCCTGTCGTACAGAAGGCGTTGCAAGATCTTGATGGCGCGTGCTGGGGTTGGGCGGATGAACTGGTCTCGGCTGTCGCGACTCGAATAGCTACAAGTGCTTCGTGGACTAGGTTCCCCACAATCCTTATATGCGGCAATTATAGAATCAGCAGATTTAGACATTGCTTTGCAAAAGTCTGTTGTGTTATTTACAAAATAAAAATTACTTAAATCATTTTTTTAATTATCATAGAATACTTGTTAAATTTTAAAAAAGTACATTTCTATAAAATATAATAATTTATAAAATGTTTTTTAAAAAAATAAAAAAAAGATAGAAATGTACTATTTTTATTATGTAAAATCATAACCATGTATTTTTATTTATCTAATACGACGTTTTATTAAATTTGGACCATTTAATTTAAGTTCTTCTACAGTACCAACCCCCAATAAACCCATTGCTCTGTCAAGTTCAACTTTCAAAATATTTAAAGCTTTTATCACTCCTTCTGTTCCACCTGCAGCAAGACCATATAAATATGGTTTACCTACTCCTACTGAATCTGCACCAAGAGCAAGAGCCTTTGCTATATCAGTACCTCTTTGTACCCCCCCATCCATTATAATTTCAACTTTCGGACCAACTTCTTTTCTAATAGAAGGCAATACATCAATTGTTGCAGGAGATGTTTCTAATTGTCTAGCACCATGATTAGAAACCCATATTGTTGAAAATCCTACAGATAATGCTTTTTTTGCATCATCAGGACGTACAACACCTTTTAATGCAGCTGGTCCATTCCATTCTTTCATTAACCATTCTGCATCTTCCCAATTAAATTCTGGACTAATTTGTGAATTTACAAAAGCGGCTAAAGAATCAGCAGGAACATCTTTATCAATACATGCATATGTGTATGGTTCATTTGATACAAAATCCCAACTCCATGCAGGTGATTTTATAGCTTCATATATTTGTGTTGCACTATAATTTGGAGGAATTGTAAAGCCATTTCTAATATCCCTTTCTCGATTTCCATACCATGTAAAATCTGCTGTTAGAGCTAAAGCATTAAAACCATCTGCCTTGGCTTTTCTAATAACATCTTGTAATAATCCTTTGTCTTTCCATACATAAAGTTGAAATACTTTTGGTCCATTATGTATTTTTCCTATATCAGTAATACTTGTTGTTGCAAGTGATGAAAGAGCATACATTGTTCCGTGAAATTCAGCAGCTTTTGCGGCAGCAGTTTCACCTTCTGTATGAAACATACGATTTCCAGCAGTTGGACAACCAAAAAACGGAAGATTAACTTTTTCCCCAAAAATTTTAGTACTTAAATCCAAAGGTGGTTTGAGACCTGATAAACATTTATAATGCATTTCTAGGTCACTATATGCATCTTTTGCGCGTTTTAAAATTATTTCATCATCTGCACCAGAGTCTAGATAATCAAAAACCATTTTATGAGATCTTTTTTTAGCACATATACGAAGGTCAGCTATATTTACCGCTTTTTCTAAGCGATTTTTAGAAAAGGTATTAACTAATGGATTAATAATTGGACGAAAATGTTTAAATATATGATGCATCCCCAAATCGTGTGGGGATGGAAATTTTTTTTTAACAATGGTTTTTGGTGAAATTTTTGAAGATGTTTTAAAATCACGAGTAAAAGTTGTTACCTTTTTAGATATTGAATTGAAAATACTGTTTGAAAAAATGTTAAATGAGTTATTATAACGTTCTAGCATATTTATATTATAATATATGCTTTTTTTTTATATAATATGTTTACTTATTATATATAAAATGTCTCATATTAGTCCAGAATTGGGGTCATCGGGGATTAAACTAAAATTTACAGCATGGGAAGTATTACCGTTTGGTGAATTTAAAGTTCAAAAAAATTATTATGTTCCTACATCATCGTGTGAAATTTTATCATCTAGAAAACTATCATGTGGAAATGTTATTCAAATTATAAGAAAGCAAACAAGAATAATTGATCGTGGTGGAAAAATATATTCAACATCTGAAAAAATTAGTGAATATACGTCTAGAAATGTAAAGTTTAGCAACGATGATTATGTTGAAATATTCCAAATTGGACGTGATAAACATTCAAAGCATGATGACGCATTTCAAAATGGTGCTCTTACGAAATATGATAAACGCAAAACTCCGTATATATGGGATAGTATTCATGATGATGATAGACTTCCATATTTAACTGAGGGACGAATTGTTGTAAATGGAAAAAATTATTATTTGCCTCCTAAAATATATGAGGGGTTTGCAGAGCAGTTTAAACCACGTCCAGATGTTTCTGGACCAGCAAATGGGTTGTTAACAGTTCCATTAACTAAAGATGTTGAAGACTGGTTAAATGATAATGCGCCATCGGTTCCTCTCGTTCATACTGTAAAAGTAGAATGGAACGAGAATCGTACCCTTTTATATAATTATATAAATAATAAAGAATCTAACAAATTGTTTGTAAATCATTATAAAGACTTAGAAGGTGGGAGAATTAAACATAACAAACATAAATCAAAACTGATTAATACAAAGAATTCTAAAAATAACTCTAATAAGAAAACTAAACCAAAAAAGGTTAATAATAAGAAAAGTAAATTAAATAATGAGATTTCTAATAAAAGTAAATTAAATAATAAGGTTTCTAATAAAACTAAACCAAAAAAGGTTAATAATAAGAAAACTAAATTAAATAATAAGATTTCTAATAAAACTAAATTAAATAATAAGGTTAATAATAAGAAAACTAATAATATATAAAAATGTTTTAAATGTTTAATAGAAATGTACCGCAAACACAAACAAAGAAACCAACGTGCAATCACCGACATGACAGCTTCATATACACGATTGCGCGATCTTGATACCGTGCCCGAAGAAGTTAGTGTAGTCTTTATGACCGAAGATAAAAAAGAGTACACTGGAACAATTTGCGTAGGGTACGACCATAACGATGTGTTGTGTGTGACGTTATGGGTTTGTGACTCGATTGTGGGTTCGGGGTTAGACACTACTCTTCAACACGTCGTGTTCCGCGCCGAGAACTGCCTGTGGTGCCGCTATAATGAAATGGATGTTCTCTTCTGGAAACGCCCAGTACTCATCACAGATGTCTCTCTGCGGTTAAGATTTGAGTCTTATGTCGATGCACGCAACTTCATGCGAAGGGTGGTCAGATAAATAACATATATTAAAAAAATCCATAGTAAAAAAACATTGCTTTTGTTGATATTCTCTCTCCTTCTATCGACTATAAGCAGTGTATATACATATATTTTGCTCTTAAGTCCATGTCCAACAAGTGCTTATTTTTATATTAATCTATAAAATTTTTTACTAAGTTATTTACATACTGTTTTATAAAATCATTATTAATATAATTTTTACCATGTATTGTTATATCTGTCATATAAAATATAAATGAATATTTTTTTTTTAATGAACCCTTGCTTAATGTTTTATTTGTAAGTATTTTTACTTCATCATTATTTAAATTTGTAGTAAAATCATTAATATTATTTATATCTTCTATTTTAATTCTTTCAATAAATATATCATCTTTCATATGTATTAAAGCACAAGAACAAACATCTTTTAAATTTTCATATCTTATTATTTTTTTATTAATATAGTACATTAGTTTTATTTCTTCTAAAATTTCAGCATTTTGATTATAATATATTTTTTTATAAATATAATCTATTATATCATCTGGTAATTTATTTACTAATTTTTCATTAAATAACATCAGATTATAGTTATATAAATATATTCTACATAATATACTTTATATAAAAATAATAAAATGAATGAAAATAAAAATATTGTATCTGTAAATATAAGAGATTTTACTAAAAAGAAAGAAAAATTAACTATTGAAATTCCTGATTTGCAAGATAATTCTGACGCATATAATATTAAAAATATTGAAGATATTATACCTGAAATATCTCAATCAAATACTGAATCAATACCAACGCCGTTACCTAAAATGAAAATGTTTGTTATATTAATTGTTATAATGTGTGAAATGGCAAGTTTAATGTACGTTGCTCCTTTTTTACCATTTATGATTAGAAGTTTTGGTATTCGTGAAAAAGATGTAGGAAACTATTCAGGATTGATAATATCATCATTCATGGTTGGACAATTTTTTTCAAATGCTATATGGGGATTAATTTCAGAAAAAATTGGTATTAAACCAGTTATTTTAACTGGATTATTAACATCAACCATTTCGACAATAATTTTTGGTTTTAGTTCTAGTATTTTATGGAGTGTTATAATTAGATTTATACACGGTTTATTGAGTGGTAATTTAGGAGTAACTAAAACATATTTGTATTTAATAACAGATAAAACAAATGAAGCAAAAGGTTTTGGAATGTTTCCAGTCGGAATGTGTATTGGTGCAATATTCGCACCTGCTATAGGAGGTTTATTAGAAACACCAAGTAAACACTGGTCTAGTATAGATAATAATCATATATTACATAAATATCCATATCTATTACCATCATTAGTAATTGCAATATTCCCTTTTATAGCATTTATAATTGGATTTATATACATGGACGAACCTTATAAAAATAATAATGAAAAATCTGATGAAAATAATGAAGAAAATAATGAAGAAAATAATATAAATAAATCAGTATGTAAAGATTATATTAATAAAAATATATTAATAACAATATTCTTATATTTTAATATTAGATTTTCATTAATGGGAAGTGATAATTTATTCCCATTATTGTTAGCAACTTCTAAAGAAAATAATGGTTTAGAATTAACATCAAATACAATAGGTTTTATTTATATGATATCTGCTGTATTTTTAATGTTTTATTCTGTATTTATTATTCCTATTCTTAAAAGATATTTAGGAACTTATAAATTATTTATAATTATGCAAATATTAAATCCTATTGCTGTATTTAGTACTTCATTATTATCAGATTATAATAATTTAGATAATATTTCTTTATCAATATTATCATGTTTTTTTTTTATTTTAAAAGGGTCATTTGCTACAACTTCAGTTGTTTTAGTTAATTTAATGATAAATAATTCTACACAGAAAAAATATTTAGGTAGAGTTAATGGTATATCACAATCATTTGCAGCATTTGGTAGTATTTTTGGTCCAGTATTAGGAGGTTTATTATATACATGGTCAATATCAAATAATAGAAATTTTCCATTAGATATCCATTTTAGTTTTGGAACATTCGCATTAGTATCATCAATTAATTTATTAGTTATCAATTTTATTAATGAAAGTGTTGGTGAAAGAACTGAATAAATTATTTTATTTTTATGAAAAAAGTTTTTTTTAGTAATGGATGGAAAAAAGGCACCAGGGAAAAAAATTGATGGTTAGGTTCAGACAGAACATAAGCTAGGTCGATACACAAGAAAGCAATCAGTTAGTCACAGTTCTTCCCAATTGCTTTAGAAAGAAACAGTCAAAGCAAGAAACGCATCATTTAAAGAACTTATCACTTTTAGTTGATACATAGTTCAGATTCGAAACAATGGCAAGCACATTTTTGAACGAGGATATCATTTCGGAAGTCTGGAAGCACATTCCATTCAGTGCCATGAAAGTTGTTTCAAGAGCGTCAACAGATTTCGAATATAATTACAATAAAATGACAATCAATGATAAGGCAACCGCTCATTACAAAGAGATGGGTAGTCTTTCAAAGTATTGTTCTAAAATTGTTGAAGAAACATGCGAAAAATATCGATACAAAAAACCAAGGTTTATTTCCAGGTTTTCCGAGCTTGTAGAAAAAATAAACACTGGTGTATCGGGTAGTTATGCAACGATCATTAGTGAGTCATCAAAACTAAAATTCAATCATTATTTGTTTGGAGTTACCGTTGTCATACTAACTCACGCGGCAAACAAAAAGTATAAGGAGATATTGGAAACAATAAATGGGACAATTTATCCGACGCGCACAGAACATAACAGTCATGAAAAAGCACTGATTATGTTCCTTACAGATATACTTACACAATACGACAAGAAGATTTTTGGATCATGGTACAGTTGGGAAACAAGGCGATTCTTTAAGATGGTTTGTATGATACATCTGTTTAAGATAAGCGAAAATCAGTTCGTAAAGAATGAAAATTTTCGTAAAGTACGAGAAGAAAAAATGGCAATGTTGAAAGATACGTGCAATACTGATAACGCGATTCCGGGATACTTCAAAAATGCGATACAAAAAATGGTGTAGTATCGTAGTATGATATATTGACAAAGTGTGTGTGTATTTGTGTATATTATATAATTATATGTTTTTTATTTTTAAAAAAATGGACGAAAAAAATAAAATATTATAGTGATCTTGATTTAGATTTAGATTTAGATTTAGATTTATTAGATTCGGATTTAGATAGACTTTTAGATTTAGGAGGAGTTTTAAATTTAATTAAATTTAAATCTTTTTTTGTATCATAGTATTGAATTGAATCTACAAAGGATGTATTTACATTATTCCAATCGATCTTAGGTTTAGGTATTCTTAATATTTGCGACATTATTAATAATATAAAATATTTTAATTTATTCATGAATGAAAATCATTAATTTCACTGGCATAATGTTTAAACATAGTTATTATACCAGCTTTGTCTCTATGTCTTCCTGTTTCGCTATCTTCAATCCAACTTGTTTCATCTTTATACCTATTAAAATGTATACCTAATTTTATAACTTTATTAGTATCTTGATTATAATAAGGTGGTACATAATTTTCTAATAATCTACCACTATTAAATAAACTAAATATTCTAAATAACATTACATGTGATGTCAAATCTGTTGAATTAGTTGCCCATTGACCGATTGCTTCTATATCTGCTGGTATAGTACATAATTTATGTATAATATAATTTTCATCACCGAATTTTCTAAAAATAGAAATAGAAAACCAATTCATATTATAACTATAATCCTGGTTATAATCAATTATTAATTTTGTATCATTTATTGGTTTTAAAAATATTGGTTTTTCTATTCTTGGATTAATTATTTTCATAATTTTCATTAATTCATTAACATTTTGATCTGTATATTTTGTTCTTGTTATAGGATTAATAAAAGGCATTTTTCTATTAACAGACTTAACTAAATAATTATATAATTCAGGTGCATATATACATTCGGTTTTATATTTTGTTTTATCTTGATTATATATTTTAAATCTAACAAGTAACTGTAATTTTGCTAAAGGATAATCTTCTAGTTCTTCATTAGACAATATATCTATACTTTCATTACATTTATCATCTAGATCAGAATAATCATATAATATATTATCATTTATTTGTTGTCTATTCATATTAAATAAAATATTTTCTTTTGCAATATCTTTAATTTCTCTACTTGGTGATGTTTTAGTTTCATATTTGATTAATTCTAAATAACCCATATTTTTAACTCTATTATATTCATCAATTAAATGACTTATTTTTTTATATTCTTCATTAAATTCTTTTTGTATAGATTTTTTTATATATCCTGGATTTATATTACCAAACTGATATATTTTTCCATTTTCTAATTTTAAAATAGGTCTTTTGGGAGGAGAAGGTGATTTAGAAGGCCTTTCGGCACGTGATAAAGAATTATGGTGAATTAAACTTTTATCATAATCATTTTTAGATGTTATATATTG